>Ga0116231_10000344_pt1 | contig 75591 bp, 58 predicted proteins | sample S1TSphgellanicum_2_FD_89695 | JGI IMG/M metagenome (GOLD analysis project Ga0116231, IMG submission 89695) | Host-associated microbial communities from peat moss isolated from Minnesota, USA - S1T2_Fd - Sphagnum magellanicum MG | ecosystem: Host-associated > Plants > Peat moss > Unclassified...
CAAACCATCAACACCAAGGTATTTAACTACAAGACCAAACCACAAATAACCAAACTAAAATAAGTAACGAAAGTAATTCAACCTTGTGAAAATAACCTAGTTACTTTCCTACCCCAGTAACTAATGAAACCTAACTAGTTGAGCTTGAATTCTCAACATGTGTAACGTATTATTCATTAATTTTTCAAGCATTTTCCTATTCCATTATTATGTGGACTTCCTACCTTTGATTCAATGTGTGACTTAGTTTACACAAATTATTGTTTCACCCATTTACATTGTAATGTAGCTATTTTGAGTTTCACCTTTGACATGAAAAATTATGTGTTTGTCCAATAATTTCCATTTGTCATAACTATTTTGGAATTACTTTTATCCATACATCAACCAACCAGAAATTTCATCCAAAAAATCGTCTACTTCTAATTGTCATCCAAAAATTCATTCATGTTCCACATTCATCCAATTATTTCATCCATTTTATAACTTTCATCCATGTACATGTGGTTTTCATTCAGCATAATTATTTTGGAATGAATTTCATCCATACATTTCAACTTGTCAAATTTTTCATCCAAATAATTCATCCACTTGTAATTATGATCCAAAAAATTCATTAATTTTCAACTTTCATCCAAAATTTTCATCCATTTTGTGACTTTCATCCATGTACACATGGAAAAATATTTTCCATGTCATTCCTACATGGCATAAGGCTACTATAAAAATATTTTGTCCTTGTCATCAAAAATATTCCAAATGTATTCATTCTTGCTCATAAGCTCATGTTCACACGTTCACATGCTCACTTCGTAGTGTCGTTGACTATTCATTTGTCAAAATGACCAGTCAAATGTTCTTTACTTTGCTAATAAAAAAGACCACCCCAATCACATTGGACATGTTAAAATCGACTTGTCCAAAATGACAAAGGGTCTTTTTACCCTTGTCCAAATTTGGTTTTTTATACTAGACTTTCCAGTTTGAAAACCCAAGAATTCTAGTAGTGTTATTTCCCCCTTACATTTTTGCTCCTTTTATTGGAATAATCGATGGACATTTTGATGTAGGGAATAATGTCAAGGCTTGCTAGCCTCTTGGCCAACATATTATGGCACTTGAGGCTGATCCTAACATCTAGGGCAATGTTATGCTCCCCCTTTTAGTTCATGTAGTTTCATTAGTTGAGATCACTATCAAGGACAATTTCAATATTGACTCCCTTTCAATTAAATGCCCAAGAATTATTCTTGATTGTGAGTAAGTTTTTTTTATTCTCTCATTTCTTACACTTTTCATCTTCAAATCAACCATTTCAATTAACTAATGGTCTCCCACTTGCAAAGGATTGTCACCATTCAAGCCTAAGAGTATTCCATTCTTTGGTGATAAAGACTTTTTTCCTAATCTATCTACTCACCCGCATTTGTCCCCACACATAGAAGCTCCAACTCAAGCTTTGGCATCAATTCCATCTCCAACTTCTTTTAACCATTCTCCTAGTTATGACATAACAATTTTAACCTACATTCATCATGAGGCATTGCATTGATTTAGGCATTTGTGTGTCAATTGTGAACCTTATTGTTGAGGTCTTGGAGGAGGATCATTGTGCGTTTGATCTTGAAGTTAGGAAGAGAGTTCACTTGTAATTTGGATTTCTTTTCCTCATATGGAGTCATTATCGAAATGACTAAGTTGTGTTTTTCTCATGGTGTTTTCTCCAAATTGTTTCAAACCTTCTCACACATCTACTTTTTTGTCAATCCATTGAGGTTGAGTTGAAAGGAAGTTCAATCAATCAATTTAAAACATAGATTATAATGAAACATATTTTGCAACAAATATTACATACTATGCTTCTTTTTTGAAGAGAATTGTGAACTAAATAAAATTATTTTTTCATACAAGTTAACTTCATTCAATTACCAAGTATAAAATAAATCCGACATTCTTATACATATACCAATTACAAAGATACAAAAATTGAATGTTATTATTTATAAGATGTAGGGTTTAAAATTTTTTTGTGATGGAACTGAAATGGCCCTTATCCAGTAGATGATTTATAATTATTTGGCTATAGTCTAAATATGAAGTAGGAGAAAAAATCATTTTATATCCTCTACGACCTATCATCGTATATCCATGGCTACTTATTTTAAAAATATGTTTATTTTAATTTTAATTTTCTTGAAATCTAGCAATTTTAAGCCATTGGAAAATATTTTGTATAGGTTGAAATCATATATTTTAGGTCAAAATTTGGCAACATTTTGCCCAAATGGAACCCTAATTTGATCCATTCATGCTTGCAAAAAACAAACATTTGAAATCCAATGAAGTGTATAGATAAAATTGGGGTTCTTTGATCAAATTATGGTTTTTTTCATTTCAATCCGATTAGATTTAGGTTTTCAACAATACATAAACGACAAGGCTTTATAGTGTTAGGTCTATTTTTTCCCTTTTTGTCAAATGTGAAGTAAGGGTGGATGTTATTGTCTTATGTTTTCATGTATTGCTATGGTTGGGTGGATAGATTGTTATGGATTGTTCCAAACATTTTACAATGTTATGTGGCTCTCTTCCCAAAACTTTGGTTCAAATAGATTACTTTGCTTTGTATTTGCTTGCCCATGGAAGTTTTTTGTTCTTTGAATATCAATTTACAAACACCCAAAATTAGCATATGGGTTTTCTTGACTTGGATGTGAAAACATAACCATGATTAAAAGTAAATTCAAAGACCTTCATAGTTCAAAATTTCAACATGTCCATCTATTTATTAATTCAAAAAAAGAATCTATTCGAATTATGAAGATTTGTCTTTCAAGCCTCAAAGTTCCATGTCCAAAAACTATTCTTCACTACTACACATATACATTCTAGACTTTGTATGGCATCTCATGCCTAGTGCTTTTAAATTTGAACAATGTTGTGGACCTTTATTCCAAATATGCTACACAAAGCCAGTCCCATAGGTGTGAAGGTCACATCATTTGAACCCATGTTGGACCTTGGTATATCCAATGGCATGGTTTCTCTTCATTATCCAAATTTGTGATTACATCTTACGAGCACGTTGGGGAGTTTGGCTCTTCCAAATAGTTGGTGGTAATACTATTGGTTGGCACTAGCTAATCCATCTTTTTATTGGAAGAAAATATAAGTGATTTCTATGGATCGTCCTTTGTGTCGGAAACATTTCTCAGCCACTTTTGTTCAAGGATTAATTCACTTGTTTCCTAGAATTGAAACAAATAGTCACATTGCAAGTGAAATCACATTTTGAAATTTCGGTTTGTTTGGTGTGCTAGCCATGGATTATCTCCATGAAGTTGTCACAAATTGTTCAGAAATTGCAAGATAAACATTATTATCAATATATCCCATATATTTTGAAATCTTGAAAGTGATTAGAAGATGCCCAATATCCAACCTTTGTTTGATTAGAAGATGCCCAATATCTAACCTTTGCTCGATTAGAAGATGCCTAATATTCAACCTTTGATTGGTATTTTGCATTTACACTTTTCAACTTTCTTTTGTATACAAATGGGTACACCATATTGACTAGTTAGTTTCAAAGTTATTTGTTACCTAGTTTTATTATACAAAAATGTTGAAGTGAGAAAGATTTTCATAATCAAAATTGATTTTATAACCAAATTTGGTAGAATTTTAACTAAGGCAATGTAACCAAAACCAATTTTATGTAACCAAAACTAGATTGGTTTAACTGAAACCAAATTGGTGTAATCAAAATCAAATTTGTGTAACCGAAACTAGATTAGTGTAACTGAAATTGGATTTATTGAATCGAAATCGGATTTATAGACAATTATTTTTAGCACTAAAAATTTTTAAATGATCAATTGGACTAGTAGTTAGGATTTTTTAAATAAGGTTTGAAAGGGGGATTTTGAGTTTTTCTCTTTCGTGAAGAAGAAGATTGTACAAAGTTTTTTCAAGACTACTTGTGGAGAAAGTTCAAACCTTTTGAGCTTTTTACCTTCTTTTTGAAGTAATCAATGTTTTTTGCCGGATTGGTATTTCTCCACAAGGTTATATGCTTTCAAATATGTTCATTGAATGTGTGTGTATTTCCATGGTTATTTTATTATTGTCACAAAAGTTTTAGGTTCATGTTTTGATATCTAAGGTGGTTGCAAGTGTTTATCCCCATTTCAAATCCGATAGTGCAATTCTCCTATCGAAAATTAGAGTATTTTGGAAATCTATTTGATTTTCTGGTAGTTGAATTTTGGTGGTTTTAAAGATCACCCCCCTTGAACATGAATTTATTAAATTTCTGTTTCACTTACAAACCTGGTTAATTATCAAGTGGCCTTAACATTTGGTGACCATATTGTAGATACAGAACCAAAATACTTAGTTCCGTGACTTTAAAGTTTGGCATAGGGATAAAGCTATTTGACTTTATTCATCATTAGCCTTTTTGGCTTGATATCATGAGGATTATTGCTTTCTAATTTTTATTAAATATTTTTGTTGTTTGCTTTCCATTAAGTGTTTTTGTTTTAGCACAATAACAAAAAATATATATAGTAAAAAATTATTTTCCATCTTTTGTTTGGGTGTATTGTGTTGACTATTATGACAAGAGGTATGTGGAAGAAGTTGGATGAAGTTTTGTAGAAAAATGCAAAAAATGGTTGATCAATTTCTGAACTAGATTTGTCCAAAGTGGATGATGACATTGTCACCACATTTCATAGTAGTGATGCACTAGAAATCATAACCAAAAAAATAGAATTGGACACTAGAACAATTCAACTATCGAAATTGATGGGGGAACCTCTCTTGAGGCTAACGCCCATTACATTACAACAAAGAATCTCTCAAAAGCCCATTTGGGATGCTACCAAAAATCCAACTTTTTGGTACCATGAAGGAATGCTACATAGTTTAGCTGCTCTGGAGACCGATTTGAGTCAAATTTGAGGGCATTTGGAAAAGTTAAGACACCTTTAGGAAAGAGATACCTTGGATAATAACTATAGCGGTCGTTCGTTGACAATGAGTCTCATGGGTGACAATGAACTTCACCTAGAAAATCCGGTAACCTCTGTTTTCAATGTGGAAATTTCCCTTCATGTGTGTTCATTCTATCATGGGTTTGGGCATTTGTTAACCAGTTGTATTTATAAATTTAGTTAAGTTGAAGTTTAGGTAGGTTTCCCAGCCACATTTCCTTCAAGAAATCCTCCTATAATTATAATATTTAGTTACCCAAATATTGCATTAAGAAATTCCGGTTCACACCTAAGTATTGGGGTAGATAAGGGTGAATTTCCAAGATTTTCAAATCCCACAAGAAATTTTTTTCCTTCCCTGGAAGGCTATGGTTCTTTTTTGACACTAACTTCCATGTAGCCTTATTAGCCCATGATGGGACAACCCTATCAAGGGGGGAGATTGGTTGCAACACTAGGATGGGTTGGGCTAGGTATGATGTCAGGAGATAATGTATATGCTTATAATGAGCATGGTTGGGGCTGGTGGCAGAGGCCCACCAAATGTAAGCAAAGAATCTTTTGGACCTTCCAACAAAGGATAACCCAAAGGACTCAGTCATTCAACTGGGGCACACGAACGAGTACTGTGAGAAGCTTTTAATTCGGAAAGGCCAAAAATAGGTGTCAGATTGGCAGGGGGTGGAGGAGAACCTCCAAGACGACCGATTCCAACCATGACCACACCTATAGGGGGACCTTGGATGGGCCCACCGTGGATGATGTGGTACCTTCCCTACTACCCATGGCACCCAATCTACCTCCAGTGGCACCTACCAATTGGAAATTATTTCCTTACTCCATTTATAGTGTAGGGATTGACCCTAATGCCCATGTTTGGGTGTTTTGAAAGGTCATCCAAGCCAATGGGGAAAGGAATAATCTGGACATAATCAACATATTTTGCTTCACTTTGAGGGATGTAATTTTGAAATCAGGGGAAAAATTCATGCAATTTCACCTTCGATGCACATTTGCCAAATTAGAGGTAGCTTTCTACAAATAGTACTGGAAGGTGTAAATAGACGAACAAGTGTATATGATTTTGAGAATCATCAAACAATCACTAGACGAAAAAGTGGATGTATACTATGAACACATATTGAAACTAGCAAACTACTTGAATCATAAAGTGGATGATAATCTACTTACGACATTTTTCTAAGTCGGGTTGGTATCCTATTTGTAGGTAACCACTGCTAGGATGAAATAATATACTTTGTTTCTCCACAATGAAGTTATGGTAACATGCAAAGAGAACATGGGTGATGTTAATGAGTACTGGAAATTATTGGAACCTCCATCAAAGCTAAAATAAATCATAGTTTCTAGGAGGAGTGAGTTACTATGCGGTCAGTGCAAAAAGTCTAGTTATACCAAAGAGTGCTACCATTGGAACCTTGAAAACCCGAACAACTGGTTGAAAGAGGAAAAAGGAGGTACATGTGAATGAAATGTCTATTCAGTCAAAGACAACTAGAAATCCTTATAAAGGAAACCACAATAACAAATGATGCACCCTCAAACTCCTTGAAAAATTCAAATGAGAATCTGAAGGTGGAAACAATGGAAGAAGAAAGGGTTAAGGTATGCTCCCTAATTCGTAACACTTTGGGGGTAAAAGGGACGTGTTGGAGCTCCGGGATGGGGACTAGGATGAACTCACAAGTGAGAGTTCAAGATGAGATCAACTTGCACAACCAAGAAAGAAAGCGGTTATTGTAAGTTGAATGGAAGTGGTGTGGCAAACTTGGAAAGGACAACCTCAAGCATAAGTTTTACATGGCCTGTAACCTTTGGGAAGATGCATCATTTCCCTCCCTATAGTATACTCTATGCCTTTCTACAGGAATTACATCCAAATGTCACTTTTCCCTAGGATTCCCAAGTGTGAGTCCAAAATTGGGATTCTGATTCTCCAAAAAATTTGGCTACTCATATCTTTTTCAAATCAAGCCTTTTTTAAAAAATGAACATTCGAGGGCAATATTTTATAGCCTTCAAAAAAATCTTTCCAACGATGTATAACATGCTCCAATTGAACCTCATTTGACCCCTGCTTTCCAAGGATTTGTGGTCGAGAATCTAATTTTCAATTTGACTTTCACCCTTTCTTTTGATCATAATTCATGCAAATCAAGTTTAAATGAACAATGCAAGGGCATTTTAAACATTTATGCTTCAAAAGCTTTTTAATGGTGTCTTAGGGGCCCAATTTGGCACTTGTTTTCCTTTTTAACGAAGGCTTTGAATATTCACAATTCTCGCACGAGTGTAACTCCCAAAGTGGGAATGCACTTGGGAGTCATTGGGCTTCATCCCTTGCACTCTCCCCCATTTGTGAAAGTGTGTTTCACACCTAAACATAATGTTGGCCTCATGGGCCTTTACACTTCACACTTAGTCACGAACCCAATGTTAGGGTTACGACAACAAAATTGCTAATACTACCACTCAATATTCCTATTTCATTTGTAGTGGTCTTGATCATAAGATTTTTGACTACCCACATCAATAGGCAGCCTTGGAGATGTTCAAAAACAAGAAGGCCAACTTTGAATAAAAAAAGGAGAATGTGGCAATTAACATGGTGTTGACCATAATGACCAAAAATCAAGCCTTCAAAGTTGATGCATTCAAGGAAAAGGAGATGAAGCGAAACAAGACATCAGTAAACTAGTAAAAGGAAAACAATTTAAAAAATCATTTGAAGATGTTATCGAATAGTTATAAAATGAGGAACCACCATTACAACTCCCAACATCGAAAATTGCTGAGGGACTGCCTGGAGGATTAAACAAACATTAATAGAAGAAGGAGGCCATAATGGTCAATCTTGGTTTGAAAATCAAAATTGACATGTCGAGAGTTGTAGAGGAATTAGTTCGAGTTCAATAGCCTATTAGAGACTAGTTACTTGAAAGCAAACATATGTTGACCCTTGGGCAACTCTTTCAGATTGCACTAGACTTAAAACAATATGTTTTCTTTGAACTTTTTATAGAACAAAAATCGGTTCCCCCTTTACCACCGATTCTGACAATGGCTTTAGTTGCCATTGACCCTCACATGACGATTATCTAAGTCCATGTAGGGAGAAATTAGTGGATGATGTGTTACTAAATGGAGGTTTTAGTGCCAACATTATCACAAAAAATCTAAGGAAACAATTGGGTTGCCTTCCCCCAAACCCGCCCCTTATATGCTCCGAATGGCATATTAGAGTTTGACGAAGCCAGTTGGAATCATTTGGGGCTTCAAAATACATATACATGGAATTCCATACATGGCCACATTCATCGTTATGCGGAACAATGTATTTGATGGTAATTATTCCATGTTCCTTGGCCAACCTTGGTTTAGGAATGCCATGTGATTCATGATTAGGGGACGAACCTGATCACCATAGGAGGCAATGGAGCGATTCAAACAATGCTAGTAATAAAACACTTGGATGCTAATACCAAGCAACTAGAAGTTTTTTTTCTATTATTATTTTGCCAATGGCATCACAGATGAGGAAGAGAAAATTCTCCTTTAGGTAGAACCGGAATTGATCACCATTGGAACAATTACCTTATTGGAACTAAGCACACTTATGTCCACATTGCTCTAGAAACCAATTCAGAGGAGTTAAAGTTTGATTTCCTTCATGCACCAAGGGAAATTTAGTAGATGAAATCCTTGCACATTTAAAGGTGCAAGATTTCAAAATTGTCTGATGGACGTTACAAGAAAACGTCCAGATTTGAAATTTGAATCTAGACACTACTATCGAGTTGTAGTTGGTGAAGCTCAATGTTAATCTAGACCTTTCAATAGCTATAGAAGTGGAATCTTTGTTGCGAGAATACAAGGATGTCTTTGATGGTCCTACAAGGATTTCAAAGGAATACCTTCTCACATTGTTCAACACTGGATTGAACTGGATACAACAATACCACCTTCCCATCAAAATCGGTATCAAATGAATCCCAATTATGTAGTTATGGTCAAACATTATCTAGACAAACTTTTGATTGAAGGATTCATTGTTCCAGTGGAAGAAACAACTCGACTTTCGCCCATTGTGGTGGTCCCCAAGAATAATGGTAAGTTACATTTGTGTTGATTTCAGGAGACTAAATGTAATCACGAAAAAGGATCCATGTCCTTTACCATTTATGGGGGAGGGGCTTGGATATGGTAGCTAGACACAAAACATATTCATTTTTGGAGAGATTTTTCGATTACTATTTGTCACGACCCTAGTTTTGGGCTCGTGACCAAAGCAAGGGCATGGAAAGGTGTGGGTTGAAAGTGCAATTCAGAAGTCACATTTACACTTTCGGAGTGCGAAAGAATGTGAGGGAATGAGCCCACACACTCCCAAGTGGAGTTTCACTTTGAAAGTTGGAGTCCTTATGAAGTCCTGAATGTTTAGAGAGTAATTTTAAGGGCCAAAATTCATTGGATTAAAACTTTCCTTATACCATTGGAAAGTTCTTGAGATGTAAATGTGTAAAATGAGTTTTCATGACCCATTTGAGTATTTAAAACACAAGTTATAGTTGAAAGAAGCGCCAAAAGTCAAAGTGTCAATTTGACTTTTGATCATTAAAGGTTAGGAATTGCCCTGATTTAAGTGCGTGTAGGTGGCATGCCACATATCCTTGGAAATCTCTTGACAAGGGCTACAACTTTTCTTTAAACATCACCTCATTCAGAGGTCTACACAAGAAGTTATGGGCCTCCAAAGTAGCGAGAATCCCAATTTCGAGAATTTTGGGATTCCCAAGTCACTTTCGATTTGGGAGTCCCGAGAACAATGACATTTGGATGTAGGCCCTATGGCTAATCATAGATTATACTATAAGGGGGAAGGTGGTGGCTTCCCCCAAGTCTAGGTTGTGAGAGTTTTATAAGTTCATGTATGCCTATGATTCGTTCGTGCACCAAAGTGCTCCAATTATGCGCTAACCAACTTGTTGTTTGGTTTGTACAGTTCCATATGAATAATTGACGCGCTTGTCACTTATCCTAGTCCTTGTTTTGGGGTTTGAATGCGCCCCTTCTTACCCTTGAAATGTTGCAAGCTAGGGAGCATACCCCAACTCCTTTTGATATTTTCACTTTTGGACTCGCATTGAGTCTTTCAAGGAGCTAGGGGGTGCATCACCATTAGATCATGATAACATTGGAAGATCGATACAAAAAAACTTTCATCACCAAATGGGGCATTTTTTTGTGGTTAATCATGCCCTTTGTGTTGAAAAACGCACCATTAACCTACCAACGAGTTATTAATATGGCTTTCAAGGAATATCTTGGTGTGTTCATGAAACTGTTTTAGATGATTTCAACGTCTTCAGTGATTTGAAAAGACATATGGTTAAACTTCGATTGTGTTTTGACAAATGTCGAAAATTTGGTATTAATTTCAACCCGGAAAAATGTATGTTTTTGGTGTTTTTCAATGTCATATTTGGTTACATTGTGTGTAAAGAAAGGAAGCTGCAAGATCCTAAAAAAATTACAGCCATAGTCAACATGCCGAAACCAACAACGCCCAAGGACATTCAAGTTTTTAATAGCACGGCCCAATTTTATCGTTGTTTCATCTAGAACTTTGCTTTCATCATGGCCTTGATCACGAAATTGTTGCAAAAAATCGAAGTATTTCAATGGACTCCCGAATGTCAACATGCATGGGAAACATCAAGTAGCAACAACAATTTCACTCATTAATGCCCATAAAATATTTCCTTCCTTTGGAGCATAATCCAATGGATCACACTCCGATACGTGTTCTATCTAGATGAATAACCAATTTAGAAAAGTTGGAAGAATCCCGCCAAGTTGCTATTGCAACGACAACAAAAAGACAATCCAACTTGGCGGAATGGGTGCACCAACACTATAAACAAAAATCATTTGCCCTTAATGACCATTCCTATGGTTTCCAAAGTCCAAAAAAACTCACCATGGAAAATTAAAATGGTAACGGTTCGAGCCATACCAAATTTAGTATTGTCTCCTCAACAAAATTGTTTTGTTGATTATGGTAAACAAATTTGACCCACACCCCATCCTTGTAAATGCAAACAAGCTCAAGCCCTACCAACTCTTTGTAATTTCCCAAGGATGGGAACCAAGGGTACAAGGGGGGGGATCCCAATGAATAATCAAAAGTGGAGGATGACACACAACCAAAAATGGATAGTCATCTAGTTATCACTCCACTGAAACAGTTCTTCGAACTAGAAGAGGATAGTGATTTGATTATAACTCCACTGGAATTTATTGAGAATGAATCAAAATTCAATGAGGTTCAAGTTACTTGTTATCAAAAACCGGATACAAAAATGACGTTACAAAAAATCAATTACAAAAATGGTGTTACCCAAAAACGGTTATAAAAGAGTGATTATCAAAACAAAAGAATAGTAATTGGGAATTTTGTTACAACCAAAATGGGTGAAACGGTTACAATTGTTTTTAATGATTATTCGAAAATGGTTGAAATCATTTCCAATGGTCACATAAGACTAACCGTTTTGGCTGTTACCAAAAGTCCATTGACTTTGATAATTTTTTCTTATTTAAATACTTCCACTGTTCATGTACATGCCACCAATTTTTTGTTTCATTATGTTATTGGTGTTGTTAGGTGTTCATTTCCTCCTTTATTATGCCCATTGTCATATTTGTTGCCATTCATATCCAATCCACTACTTTTGTCATTTTCGATCATCATGAAAGGAAGTGTGAGCAAGGAAAAGATAAAAAAGATGTTGAGAGGCCAAAATATTTGAGAGAGGCTGAGTTGGATTCCAAATGGGAGATAACCTCGGGCAAAGCAAACTAATGAGAAAAATATGTGATGTCTATTTCTAATAAAAAGGTCATTTTTACCAAAATGGACAAACTGCATAGATGGATAGATGGAAGGGATGTGACTTGGGCAAAATAGATAGGAATAGGAGGTCTTCTAAGTCTTGAACTTATGCCCATTTGCCCTTTAATAAAATAATTTATCCAAGGTATCATTTGATCTAATACTGATGTGATAGAGTTGGTAGTAAGGGGGTTCAAGTGCTACTCATCAAAGATATGGTGGTAGAAATGCTACTATTGCCATAGGCTAGGCACTCGAAATTACCGACAAAACAAAAGGAGCCAAGCTTCCAAAAAATAGCTCCACTGGAAGCTCTAGTGGACATGGAAGGATGGAAAGTTTCCGTGCTCAAGGGCATGTATGTTGCTAGAATGCCCATTCTAATCCAAGGCATTTGGTTGAAGGAGAGTCGTTTCACTTATGTGACAAAAAAGTTCATGATTTTGGTAGTGTTCATTGAAACCAAGATGTAGATCAACTAGGTTGGTGTTGTGTTCAACAACCTTCCCAATAGGTTGCATGACTTGGGCAATTCCCACAAATCTGACATCATCAAAGATGTGGAGTTCAAAGGAACACAAATCTTGGACATAATGCTTTGGAAATGGTTTTCAGTGAACTCAAGCTTTCTAACACCAGATTTAGAGGAGGATGAATTGGAAAAGAACTCACCAACCAAGGCAAGGAGGAGGAATTTCAACATACAATCACAAGGTGCACCTATAGGTATGGAGGAAAGTTCAAATCTGATGCATTTAATGGGTGAAACAGGGCATCCACAATAGGATGAATCAGAACCAGAAACTACCATACTAGCATTGAGGAGCTTAGATCATGGGCTGATTACGGTTGTGCCTTTAATCTTCCGCACTAGGGAAGTGCACGTCGACGAAACGAACACCAAAAACGACATTGAGTTCCTAGAAAAAAACTCAAACTAGAAACCCTTTTGGAGACAAAGATTTGGAACTTACAACAAATATCTTATCTCCAAAGGAAACCCCTCTATCGCAATAAGAAATCAGAGCATCACTGTTGCAACATCTACACAATAGGTTTTTTTCCAAAACAATTCTAGTAAATATTTTACTAGATGTTGAAACTCCATTGGAATTTAATTTTGGTGCCAATATGGCAATCAAAAGTCTATCACATCGACCAAGGGTAGATATTTTCCAGTTTTGGCCAAATTTTTTTGAGACACCATAGGTAATTGGACCCCAAAGTTTGATAGTTTCGGTAGTCCATGCCTTGTTAAACAACTTGGAATCTTACCTCTTGATCTCCGATTCGTACATCTTGTTGGTGACAAATATTGACATGAAGTTTAATGTTTAGCAACAGAACATGATGCCCTGCTAGAAAGTAATTGGAATATTTTCGGTGAGAAGCAAGATTTAGAAGGCTAAGTCAACTAACTTAAGGCAACTAATGGGAAAGATTCCAGAACCATTTAGGATCTGGAAAATAGCTTCATGAAGCTTACGCAATGTGTCTGTAGTTGAACACATTAGAGGCCCATAACAAGGACTACCGCAAGGCTATTCCAAGGTTGGAGGAATGTGTGTAGGCAGTGGGTGTTGCCCTCGACACATTACAGAAGACTGGAATCGACTAGAGGTCTAATACCATAAGGAGTTGGAGGAGTGAAAAAGGTTGGAAGAAGAGTTGGACAAGGCAAAAAAAAGCCTAGAGTCCACTAAAGGCAAGCTGGCCCACACCGAAAAGGCCAACCTTGGGCTATATAAACAGATTCAGGGGTTGGAACAAGAATTTAGGAAGTAATAAAAAAAAGGGAAGAGTTACAAAGGGAAATGGAGGAATTGCAAACTGACCCTCCTTTGACCAGTGTCGACCTTGAAGCCTTCACGAAGGAGATGCGGGTGTTAACCCAAAAGGCCAAAAAGGTGAACTTCTATTACCATCAGATGGCGAAATTCAAAATGTTGTAGATGGAACACACTTTTGCAAAAGCGGAGTTGCTAATACACCAACGCCAAGGTCAAAAGAACAAGGCCAAGCTATGGGAGTCGCTCAAGGGCTAGGTGGCAAAGATCTTGGAGGAAACTTTTGCAAGCCTCAAAAGGATGAAGAGCTTTATATCCTTCATATAAAACATTACCAAAAATCGATGCCACATTTGGTAATCCCAAACTTTCAACTAACAATTGTAGCATTTCCAACTAGACCCACCTTTGTCGCACAAATAAATGAAGCTTGGGAGGTAGGAGAAGAAATGGAGATCGATTCATGAAGAACTATGAATGAAGTTGGGACATGAGTTGAGGAAACATTGGGTAGTTGACCTCTATCGGAAAGTCAAATTGATTCTAGTGCAAGGGAAAAAAATGCAAACGTTCGAGAGGTTTTGATGGAGAAGGTCAAGGACTCACCCTCAAGGTCACAACTAGAAGTCGCACCTAGCGGAATAGTCAAACCGATTATTGAACTTCCATGTGACCTAGTAGAATAGGTAACCAAATCTAAAGTTAATTTCAATAAGAACAAAATAGTTGTAAATGATAGTGTTAGGATGTTATAACTTTTTGTTATTTTGTGATTCTGAGGATGCAATCCCATTTTGAAGGGAGGATAATGTTGAAGTGAAAAAAAAATTTGTCATCAAAATCGATTTTATAATTAAATCTGGTAGAATCTTAACTAAAATAATGTAACCGAAATGGGTTTTATGTAATTGAAACCATATTGGTGTAATCAAAACTAGATTTATGTAACTAAAACCAAATTTGTGGAATTGAAATTGGATTTGTTTTAACTAAAACCAGATTTAGAGATGGTTATTTTTAGCACCAAAAATCTAAAAATGATCAATTGGATTGGTAGTTAGGATTTTTTTTAATAAGGTTTGGAAGGTATATATCTAGGGGGATTTTGAGTTTTTTTCTTCTTGCAAAAAAGAAGATTGTATAAAGTTTTTTCAAGACTACTTGTGGAAAAAGTTCAAACCTTTTGAACTTTTTACCTTCTTTTTGAAGTAATCAATGTTTTTTGCTATATTGGTATTTCTCCACAAGGTTTTATGTTTTCAAGTATGTTCATTCAATGTGTGTGTGTTTTCCATGGTTATCCTATTACTATCATAGGAGTTTTAGGTTTGTGTTTTGATATCTAAGGTGGTTGCAAGTGTCTATCCCCACTTCCAATTTGATAGTGCAATTCCCTTATCGAAAATTGCAGTATTTCAAAAATCTATTTGATTTACCAATAATTGAATTTTGGTGGTTTTAAAGATCACCCCCCTTAAAACAAGAGTTTATTAAGTTTTTGTTTCACTTAGAAACCCGGTTATTTATTGGGTGGCCTTAACAAAAAAATTATTAAAATTTTGTAATCAACTTATCACAAATCCAATGGAGGTCATGATGGTTTTATATTTCTACTTGCAAAGCCTTTTTATTTACTTTTTAATGTATATGTCCAAAATTGCCTCAATTATAAATTGGATTTAGGGCAAATTATTTTTTGAGTTTACTTTACCATGCTTTTGCCTAGGCATGTCCATGACAAACTTCTTTTCCTTTCAAAAATCTATATTCATTGAAGTTTTTTTACAACCACATTTGGCGTTCTTTCAATGTTGAAAGTTGGTCATAAGGGGTTCGAGAAATTGAAACCCTAGATGGAAGCTTCTTTGCTTTAATTAATTTCTTTTTGTCAAATTGTTGTAGACATGGTTGGAAAATCAATTTATGCCTCAATGTTTGTCTTCATCCTACAAGTGCTTTTATCATGTTTTGCTTCTTATTAGAGTAGTTGATCACTTCCCACACCTCCTCGAGATCTGGTGTGATCCCAAGGTGGACAATACCATCATTTGCAAGGATCTTCTAAAGGACTAGACATCCTCAGACCTTACTAATTGTGGGTGGTACCTTGATTACCCCAAAAATAACATGTTAACATCTGAACTTTCCTTTCAAGAAAGACATGAACCTCGATTTTAAGAAAACGTCCTAACCTTTACAAGTGCTCAAGTTGAAAGATGCCAAGAATAAGGTTGTTTGTCATGGTAGGAGAAATGGAAAGGAGCAAGTTAGAGGGATTAAATGACGCACTCCCAAGTCCCTTGTTAGACCCAAAAGGGATCCAGCTATGTCAAATTGCGGAAGTAGTTTGGGACTTGGAGCCGCTCCCAGCTTCCAGCATTAAAAGGGGGTAGAGGGGGGCGTGATGAAAGCTCCAGGATTAGACTAGGAAGAGGGACAAGCTTATTTAGTTATCGGACCTGCATCCAAATCCAACCAACAAGTTGATTAGAACTCATTCTGCACCTTTTTGGTGTTGGGACAAGCCACGGGCAACTTGGACTCATTTGACTCACCACGACTCGGACTCGGGGGAAGCCAACACCTTCCCCCATATAGTATTCTTTGCGACTCTCCGTCACACCTACATCCAAATGGCTTTTTTTCTCGGGACTCCCAAAGTGGAGTCCCGAAATTGTCCCAGTTTTGACTCCTGGGACTTCAGACGTTCATAACTTCTCGCCTCGACCTCGGATCGGGACGAGGTCTGAAGCAAAGTTGTAGCTCTTCTCGAGAACTTTCTAAAGGTGTGTCGCACTTCGCCTGCAGACACAAGGATTGGGCCGATTCCCTTCTTTCGACCATAACTTGTGTTGCAGATGTCCAAATGGCTGATGCGAGGCCATTTTAGACATCTACACTTCAAGACCTTTCCAACGGTATAAAGAACACCTCAAGGCGAGGTGTTTTGACCCCTGCAATCGTGTTCTAAATTTTCAGGAGTCCCAAAGGACTCCCAAGTCCCATTTTCGGGAGTGTGAGTGACGACCTCACACTTCCCTCAAAGTGGGGTTGCGACATTAAAGATGTAGCTAAGGTTAAGGAGGCTTATGTAGAGGTTCCCTTGCTGGAGAATATTCCACCATTAAAGACTTCATTGAGGAGATCACTTCACCCAAACCTCTCTAAGGGTTATGCCACCTCCTTTTTCCCATGGTGGCTCAAGCATGCTTGTTGATGATTTCCACTCCTCCCATTTCACCCTTTCCTACCCTAGTCCCATTGTATTATCAACTATTAAATCCCCTAGACGGAAGTGTGTTGTTCTCCCAATTTCTTGGCCAAATATCTTTGTTGAGAAGATTGATATTAACAAGTGGCTTGAAGACTGTAAATGGATTTCATCCTTCATTCATTAGGTTTCTCCTTCTTCAATTCCTCTTTTTTGTATCACAAACTTTCCTTTCATATGCCTTTTGATATTCATTTGTGCATCACTCCCCCCTCTGTAGGCCCACACAAATGACAAGGTTCACTTTGTCCTCATTGATATCCTAGGGAACCTTTTGGTATCGTTGGTTTCCAACTTCCCCACAAAGATTCTTGTTTGGAACATGTGAATGGACAATTACATTATGTCCATTTTTTATTTTGCAAAGAAATTTTTGGCGATTGATGGGGGAATCTTCCTTTTCCACTTTAATGATCCCACATTCTTAAGGAAATTAAGTCATATTTAGAAAGCTACAAATTCTAGATTTGCATGAAGTAGGTTGTTGTTAATTCTCTCCCACTAACAAACATAGAAGACCCTTCCTTGAAGGTTTCTTGAGCTCAATCCTTGTTTTCCTTTCTACATTGTTCTATTTCTACAAAGATCATCTTTTCGCATTTCAAAATATTCTTTTGTGAAATTTTACAGGCCTTGTTGAGTCAAACTATTTTTTTGGTGAGGGATATTGATGAGACTTCCCTTATTAGGAGGTCCTTCCTTTTCTCCCCTCTCTTCAAAGAGTTTTTCCAAAAGGGTATCAATGTGCAAAAGGAAGATGTCATGTACAATTAGAGTAACAAGTCTTCCATGATCAAGTCCAAGATTGGAAGACTATTTTGGGTGGCCAAGGAGGTCCATCTTGTGATACTCCAAGCCTTCATTCAAGTCTGCTCTCCATCAGGGTCCCTTGTGGTTGACTTGTTTATGTCCATAGGTCTATGCCCTTTCCTCTCCAAAACTCCACTTTATTTACTTTATTCCCATTCCAATTTTAAGTGACATTTCCCATGCAAGAAACAACATCAGAGCTTGCTAGGTCTTAAGTCGCCACATACTAACCTCGGAGTTGGACATGGATGTCTTTGAAATGGTCTTGAAGTGTTTGGTTTATGATCCCATCCCTGAGTCTTGATACCTCGTTGTCCCATTGGAAGATGAAAACTTTCCACCATAAAAATGCACCAATTATAAGAACTTGGATTGTGGTCTTGTGGTTGGGTGGAGAGTTAAAATACAACTTTAATTTTTCATGTTACATCTTTGTGCACCCCCGTCTTCCCCTTCTTCATGTTGTATGTCTTTATAAAACTTCATCATTCCAATATTGAAAATAGTTATTAAGTGAAATAGGGCCTCTTCATGCTTTCATTTCATTCAATGAATCCCATGCATACACATGCTACAATTGTCTCTACTGATCCATCTTGCATTACATTTATTTTAATCCATTCGATTTTAAATAAGGTGTAGGAATTTGACTCAAATAACTTTCAACATAAATTGTATTGATGCATTTTCTTCATAAAATATTATGTTTGTACTGTTTTGGTTTTTTATTCACAAATTTTTTTTGTAAATAACTATTGTTCATACAAGTTTTCCAATTTGCAATACCAAAATTTAATGATTTCAAGTTGGAAAAAACATATAAAAAACATAAAATTTTCATTTTTTTGCCATTTTTGGATCCCTACAATAATTATTACAATATAAGATTTGAAAGGAAAAAATTGTTTATAATAGATGTAATTGTTAAAATATAATATAACATACATGGTTTTTCTTTCAATTTTGAAATTACTTGTAACAATAATCATGCACATTGTTATTTATCCAAATTTTGCTACAAACTGTAAATGAATGATAAAAAAAAAAATCTTTTGTATCCTCGAACAATTGTTGAAACTTATAATTGAAATCTAGCTCAATTGGAAGATACATAAATGATGAGTCTATTTTTCCTTTCTTTTTGGCTTGAGCTTTAGGGCAAATTGTTATTATCTTCATTCATTCATATGGATCAGTGGTTAATTTGTTGCAATTGTTTTCCACCATTGTGGATATATATTTTCCTAACATTCCCTTCCTAAAAAGGGTGTATGCACTCTAAGGTAGCTCATTTTTTACGGATGCTCCACTCCCTAAAAGTTCATACGGTAGTGTTAAAATGGTAGTTTATTTTGATATTATTAATTTAGTGGGGAGTTACATGGTTAATGAACTAAAAAAGCCATATGAAAAATAGTCATTCTAATTTATTTTTTAATGTACATGTTAAGAAAATAAAAATTGAAATTCACCCAAAAATGATTATGATATGGACTTATGAAAATGTGATTCATTTTAGGCCATTCAAGTGTCCATAACTTTTTTTTGGTTAAATTTTTTCTATTATTTTTTTTTGACATATGTTCTTTTTGTTTTAACATACATATATTGATTCCTTATAAAATATTCCAAATAAAATTCATACACAAAATGTAGATATATTGAGGCACAAATAGTAAATTCGTCCATATTTTTCAATTAAAAAAATCCATTACTATATATTTGGTGTATATAGGTTACAATTTTTTTTTATAGATGTCTTTTTCTTCAAGGTGGAAATCTAAATCTATCCACAAATTTAGAAATTATTGTTTTTATGACATGTTAATAACATGTAAATGCACACCACTTTGCAAAAAACTGGGTTGCAACACAAAAAATGAGCCATCCTACCTTGTAACCACCCAAAACTAATGTTTTGCCTTCTTGTTTGTTTCCCTTTTTGTATTTTTGTCATTAATTAAACCTTTGGAAATTTGATCTTCAATTTTAATCTTGCATTATTTCCAATTAAAATCAACTTACATACAACCAAAATTAGCATATGGGTTTTTTTGACAATTTAAAGCCATACCCATTCCTAGAAACAAATTGAAATATGGTTACAATTTTGACTCTCCACAATTGAATCAACCATTTAGTCATGTAAAACCTATCTCTTCAAGCTTGCTATGAAGTGTTGGGTTCAAACATAGTTGTTCATTCCTACTCATATTGATTGGAACCTACTTTGAACCTTAGTGTTTTTCGTAGTCTTGTTTTTTCTTTGTCATTCGAATTTGTCATTACATTTTTTGGGCATGTTGTAACCATAATTGTGGTTTCTTCTTCATCATCTATTTCTATCATCCCCTATTTTGGGCATGTTGGGGACTTGAACTCCTCCCCCTCACTAGTGGTAAAACTATTGGTTAACATTAGTTGGTCCATCTGCTTATTATATGCAAATACAAGCATCTCATATGGATCATCCTTTATGTCATTGTTAATTTTTGGCCATTTTTGTTGTAAGATGGATTCGTTTATATTCCTATTTGCTTGGAATCCGAACATGTAATCACATTATCGACGAAACCACATTCTGTGATTTTGGTTCGTTGGGTGTGCTAGCCATGGATTGTTTATAGAAGGTTGTCACAAGTTGTTCACATGTTTTTATCACTATCCCATATATTTTGTAATCTTGCAAATGTTTAAAAGATGACCAGTATCCAACCTCTGCTTGGTACTTTACATGTACACTTTTAAGTTTTTTTCTATCTATAGACATGTACAAGTCCAAGTATGGTGGTGTTCAACAAGAATGTCGTGGATATAAGGATATTATGACATGTTGCAAATGAATAGACTCTAAATTGGGTTATTTTGATTGATCCTTTCAAGCTCAGAGAAAAACTAAACTAGATGCACAATAAACCATAGTTGCAAAGATTTGCATTTTGTGACATATTTGTAGGTGTCCAATCAATTTGTGCATTTATTATTATCATGAAAACATTTGGATTTGTATTGGATTGTTTGCATGGGACTAATGATGTTAAAACATTTGACTCTAATGTTCAAAAGAATTCCATATGTATGAACACATATAATTTATGTTTATAAATATAGTTTTAATCCTATGGGAATTCTAGCATGCACACACATTCCTTAGGAGGTCTTCATTCGCAATACCTTGTTTTTTAAATCTAATCCGTTTCATTGCCCTATAGGTTACCTTTTGTTGATCCCATTTTATTTTTAAGGTCCTTGTCTACCTTCGTTGGTTTCATTTTATTTCATTAAACTTTGGAACTTTGACTTGTGTTTTTAATATGTCTAATGTCTAATTTTATTATGTAATGGGAGATGACACACATTGGAGCCATTATGATTCTTGTAATTAAGAGTTGTTGAATGCCATGTGGCAAGTCCGTGAGGATTTGTTGGTGACATGAATAACATGCTATTGTGTCAAATAATATTGATCCATGCCACCAAAATCTATCAAAAAATAACCTTTTGATGTGGATGGATTTATTGAAAATATTCTTTCATGCTCACAATTCATGTTCACAACTCATTGTCACATGTTCACAAAATAACATCCCCCGCACCATTATAGTAAATCTTGAAGACATGTTTGTTTTGATTTCCCCAACAATTATCTTGGATGTATGCTTGATCAATTTTTGGTTTCTATATTGAAAGGAACAATTGCCACAAAGAAGGACCAACCCATGCAAGTTGGGTAATTCGAGTGGCAACACCTTGAATCCCATGTGGTTTAGATTCCATACATTGGTGCAAGAGGGTGGATAAAACATGAGCTTCCCATAGGACAAAACCATATGTAAAACACCTTGTAGATATGTGGAAATTTGCAACCAATCACTCAACACTATGAAAAATGTTGTGACAATTGGATTTGACACACTTGCACAATATAGTAAGCCTTGTACTTTTGAAAGCATGCCGTATACAAATAATTGAAACATGCAAGAAAAGAATTTAGATAGATCAAGTTGTGGATAAGAATAGCCCACATCTTTTGGATATTGTAGATTATTGACCATCTTTTTTGTGGTGCATGCTTTCACCTTTGTGGTTAGTGTTTTGTCAGATTGGCCTTCTTTTGTCTCTTCGTTCCTCTTAGCATGGTTGCATTTAAAGGTGTCGTTGTTAATGCTCAAAAACATTTCTAATGTGTATATACAAAGCTAAGTTGTATAGTTATATGTACACACATATTTCACATGTTGTTATAGATAGCTATGTGTCAATTGTGTTGAATTGAAAATAAATATTTGTCAATGGTAGTGTACAGAAGTGTGGAGCCCAAGTTGATACGTTTAGTGATGGCCATGGGGAGGAACCAGCCAAGGAGCCATGCCATGGCCATTATCTAATGCAATTGGCACTTGAGAGGGAGAATCTGCCACATCATAGGAACTTTGTAGACTATTTGCTTACCTCACAATGTTCTATGTGCGGTAGATGTATTTGAAAGAGCAGGTGACCCTAAGGGTGAATGGTAGAATCCTGGTCTCACACATTTAGAAGAGCAATTGACCATGAGGGTCAATGGCAGAATCCTGGTCGCATGCATTTGAAAAAGCAGTTGACTCTAAGAACCATAGGGTGAATGGCAGAATCTGGTCTCATGTACATGAAAGAGTTGGATTGACCCTAAAAACCATAGCGTGAACGGCAGAAGCTTGGTCTCATGCATTTTAAAAGAGCAGGTGGCCCTACGAAGTACGGGGTGGATGGCAAAATCTGGGGTCCTGTACTTAAAAGAAGCAGTTTTTGACCCTAAAAGAAGCACAGGGTGAATGGCGGAAATATGTGGTGGGATCCGTGGCAGAATCTGTCGTGAGTGACAATTACGAACTCTGTGACAGGATTGCGTAAGACACTTCCCCCTGGACACGAAGCAGTTACGCGATTTAGGGTTTGGAGCTCAAAACAGAAAACCTAGTGCAGTATTCTTAGCAGAGGTTTGTTGACGAGAGAGAGAGACACACACACGAGTAGATGCTGCTGCTGCTGTTGCAGAGTGGGTGGGTTTCTTTTCCCAAGCCTAGATGTATGCCATCGGGTTGTGTTGGTCTGGAAGAGGAGCAGCAAACCTCAATGCAGCAGCAACAGCACCACCCATCTCCAATTCGCTTCGCCAAGCAGCAGCTGCACGGCAACAACAAGCCCACAAATTGAGAGCAGCCATTCAGAGAAGCTTTGATGGCTTGAGGAGTGCTAGAAATGTTGCAGCTTGCTTAATAGCAGGAGGAGGAGCAGGAGCAGGTGATAGTGGGAGAGGTGGTGGGAGTGGGAAGGATGGTGGAAATCCTCGGGGAGATGATGGTAGTAGTGGGGATCCGTGGATAGAAACCCTGGAGAATACTTCAGCGAGAAGACACGAAGAGGAAAGCACTTCTGCTGCTGCTGCTGCTGATGATGATGATGCAGATGGTAGCGGAAGCGTGGAGCAACAATATATGGGAATTAGCAACCTGGATCCTACAACTAAATATCTCTGCTCAAATGTGAAAGTCGTGAACATGGAAGAAGATTCAGAAGGTAAGTGTTGTGAGAAAGCCTTTGAAACCCTTGTCTTTTCGTCAAGGTGTAAGTGCGTGAGAAGAAGCCTTTGAAACAACTCCTGTCTAAACCCTAAACTTGGAAAGGAAAACAACCCCGAAGTTTTTCATCATGCAGCTGGGAGGGAGCATGATGAAAAGCCTTGCATCATGCTGAGGGAGCTGAAAAGATTTGTGGATTTTGAAGGTACGTGGGTGGAGGAGCAGGAGGAGGAGGGAGGTGCAGCTTATGTGAGGCTGGGGATTACTCCAGGGGAATGGATTGGAAAGGAAGATGTCAAAGAGGCGCTCTTGAGACTGGAAGCAACTGGATGGTACAAGAGTGTGAAAGGACTGTGGAGTAAACCTCCTGGAGATGGAATTGCTCTTACTGTCATGGTCAAGGATGTGCACTACACTGCTGCTGTGGCATTCCAGTGTATGAATGTGGGTCCTGGATATGGTAATCCTGTAGGGAATGATGAGGGTAATGATCAAGAGCTTGCATGGTCTGTTGGCACTCCATGCCTTTTTCCAAAAAGCATGGAGATTCACATGACAAAGATGTTACAGATGAGTGCAAAGTTGTCAGCCAGAATGCTGTCTACCATTCAGGAGACAGTTGAAGGTTGGTACCACAGCCATGGATACCCATATGCAAAGGTCAAGAGCTTTGGGGGTTTGGGGACGAAGAAGCTGCAATGTCATGTAGTTGAGGGGAAGATCACACGGCTTGTTTTGTTGTGTGAGGATGATTCGGGAGAGCCTACAAACTGTTGCACAAGAAAAGAAGTCATCCTCCGAGAGCTCCCACTTGCGGTATGGGTTTTCTTCTCTTGACCAACCCCACTTGTTGGCATGTATGTCTGTTCCAGGAGCCTGCTCTCAGTTTTTTTCCCCGTTCAGAATCAGAATGTGTCATGTGAGAAGATTTCAAAGAGGACAAAGGAGGGTTGCAGGTGACGGAGGGCATGCAATACAATGTGGATGCAGGCAAGGCAGCCCTACACAGCCTAGAACAGCTAGGGCTGTTTGACAAAATACGTTTGCTGCCAAGTTTTGACCCTGAATATGCTGATAGAGGTGGCGTTTTGCTTCATATATTGGTTAGGGAGCACCCCTGTCAGTCTGTCTCTCTCAAGGGTGAATGGAGCTTCCTTGCAAAGGAATCAGGCTGGCCTGACTTGGTACACTGTCCTTTGACACTTTAGCTATTGGCTTCTTGTTTGTGTGGAAGAGAAAATTGCTCCATCCAATGATGTAGACTGATGCACCTCAGTCTTGATCCAAATTTTTTTGTGAACTTGCACTCTTGAAGAAACGTGAATTGATTGTGGGAATTGTGAGAATGGTTGGTGAAAAATGGCCACCGTCATCTGCAAGCTTTGGAGTGGCTTGGGTCTGTGCATGCAAATATATTCCCTTTGGGAACACTGGCAGTATATATGACTGAGGGTTGTTGTCATAATCTGGCATTTGGTGGTTGCAGAGGACACTGCAGCCAGGTGGGAGTGTGTGTGTGCAGCAGCGCAACATTGCTGGATTAGACAGAACTGTATCTGCCACTGTTGCCACTTCAAACCTCTGGCAACCTGAGGTGCACTTTTTTCATCTTTTGTCCATGTATTGTGTTCTGTGTTAATTTGTGGTAATTTTCTTCACACTCAATCAGTGTTGATAAACACATGCAGAATGTTACACATCAGGTTTGCGAGGATAGTTTTTTTTTTCCACATCAGAAAAAGCTCAAATCTCTTTGCATATTGATGATTGGATAGGTACAAACTCATCCCTGCACTTTTAGGATGATGTGCACTTCAGACTTGAGTATGTGCATCCTTACATGGGAAGCACTCAAAATCCCTACAACCACACTTTGCGGGTGGGGGCCTTCAGCAAGCGGAAGTTGAGTGCCATGTTTGCTGATGGGGAGAGCAGTGACACATCCCCAGGAGTGTGGATTGATCGAGCTGGGATCAAGGCCAATATCACCGAGGTCTGGTTCTGTTTCTGCCATTGTTCTACTCTCTCTTCAGTCTACTACCACTTGCTGACCTGGTTATATTTTTGCCCTCCTAGCCAGGGTGACATGTATGACCTTATGGAATTTGATGGTTGAGTTTGCAAAACAGAAGTATGTGATGTCCATGGTTTTGTTCTTCCAGTACTGGTCATCCAACCATGTGTTTTCTTCTATCAAGTCTGTGTATTGCCCATCTTTTGTCAAGTATGTTGTTTTGCAAAAGCTTGGTGACTGTTGGGAATGGAGTTGATTGATTGGCAGAATTTGTTAGCAATGGTAGACAGTGAGTCTGTTACGAATGATAGGTGATGGTTGTAAAGTTCATTCAGTGTTCCATTCCTTTTCTGTTGTATTGATTCTTGCAGATCAACCACCAGTGTTTGTTTCTATATGCAGAATATTTCAAAACAAAGTAAGCTGATGTATGGCCTTGTATTGGAGGAGGTAGCCACAAAGGATGAGGCAAGCACCATTTACAGGCACAGACCACATGGCTTCTCAGATATGAACAGTGCGGAATCCAGGGTGGGTTCAAGTGGATTTGAACATGTTGCATTTCTGCAGATGAAGATTACACGCAGCAATGGGCAATCTGGGAATACTGGGCATGTAGGAGCTCGAGATATCTTTCAGGTCAATTTCCCAAGTCCTCCCTCTCCTCCTATGGGCTACCGGTTGGTCCCAACTGATAGCAGTCACATTCCAACCTAGTGAAACAGTCTTCAGCCAGTGTGCCATCGTAGAGCTTGTGTTGGAATCTTACAGCTTTGAACCGGTGCAGGTGGACCAAGGGCTAGGATGGGGCACTTGGGTACCTCTTTTCAATAGACATCAGCTGGCCATGACAAGGTTTCTTCCACTAGGCAGTACAACAATGCACCCACCTCCTGTGGTTGTGTTACATACCCGGTATGGTGGTTGTATTGGTGATGTTCCAAGCTACCGTAGCTTCACATCTGGAGGACCATATTCACTACGTGGTCACAATACTGGCGAGCTTGCAAATCATAGTCGCTTTCTTGAGGTGCTTGCAAAACTATTTTATGTTCTCAAATGCACCATAACCCTGATTGTCAAATCCAGATTTTGAAATATGTTGTAAGTATGTTTATGTTGGCTCAAATAGAACGGGTTTTTGTTGTCCATGTGGGTGGTTCCAGGTATCAGGGGAGCTGAGGGTGCCAGTGCACCAGCTGGAAGTCTACTGCTTCTGTGAATCTGTAACTAGTCTTGTAAACTTCAGGGATGCGTGGGAAGACCCTCGTCATTTCTATGCAAGAGTAGGAAAAGGCATACTTTATGGAGCAGGTGTCAAAATAGGTGATATTCGAACTGAATATGTGGTGGACTGTAACGAGCAGACGGGATCTTTCAAGGTGTATTTTGGTGATGCCCGATTCTAAAACTTCTCATTCATTATTGTCATTCAAATTATGCTCCCCAATTTGTCATCATGGATGTTGAAACATGGGGTTCAAGTTCTCAAGGTCCCAAAACTGAGCCAGTTGAGAGAAGTTAACTGTGTAGGGTAAGGCCCTATGATGAGGGCATTTCCAACATAAGGGGCCAAGGACAAGGTGATATTTTATGTAAACAATACTGACTAATCCCATAGTTTAGCCACACTAGAAAATGAATGCGTCTAATGCATCCATATGTCAACTTATGTGTGTAAGTGCATGATAAGTCGTGCCTAAATACTAAATAGGCAGTAAGTTTAATAGGTCGATGTGAAATTAAAAAGGTGGGTTGACTATAATTTTGCAAACTTATGTTGATCAGGTCATTGTACAATGCATTTCTAATGATTACTAAAATTTGGTAATAAGTTTGTAACTGAAGTCAAATGTCTCTAAAGAAAAGCACACTGTAGGTTTACAACACTGTATGGACTACATGTCTAAATATTTGTTCTGTTTTTTCTATTTACAGTTAAATTGATTATGTATTTGATTTTAGAAATTGGGCTAGCAAATGTTGTCATTTAAAAGTGGAAATCAGGTACTAAAAAATTCAATTTCCAGACATTTTTATAATTCCAATTCCTACAGAGCAAATTGATCATGAAAACATCTTATGGTTTTAGAAATCTCATTTTGAAATCTATATGTCAGAATTTGATTGATAAGGATGCAAATTTGAAAGATGAGCTCACTATTTCCAATTGGTTATAGTCTATAGGCCAAGTGGCTATTGAGTCTAGTTTTATGTTCAGCCATCAACATCTAAAATTCAACAAACACCCGTTGAATAAAAGTGCTCAAATCTTCCAAATTCTTGTTCGAGCTAAGACCTAAGACTCTGGATCATAAACACATTTTTTTAATAACAATGGTTGTGTCTATGGATACATACCTAATAGCATTTCTTGTCAAATTTGAGGTAGCCTTTTTTTGGGGAAAAAAAAGATCCCCTTTCAGAAAATAACCCAAAGTGAAAACATTGGACAACAAGGAAGGCCATTTGCATCACATTTAGTTAGTAAACTCTATTTGTTGTTTTGTGTTCATTCTCTCTTAAGCAGTAGCCACTAGTAAAGAGAAAGGAGATATGCACTCTAGGACAATTACTGAAGGAATGGAAATGATGTAGGAACTCACTTGGTTGGGAAACAGATCCTCTTCCAAAGTGACTATCATGTGTGTGCAACATTCATTCTATGATGAGTTTTATGATGCACATGAAGACTCAATTGTGGAACTTGACATTTGCAATAGAGTTCTCAACTCACTATCAACTAGAAGTATACAGTTAACACAAACAAGAAATTGACAAAACCAATCACTAAGGAGGAATTGGATGCATGGTGGAGGGCAACTTAGGCTCCTGGATCAGTTGGCATATTTGTTGAATTTTACACCAGCTCTAGAATGCAAATCAGTGATGAGTACTGGAGGATGATTTCCAGAACAATTAAATCAAAATCTTCTCCAAAGGGCACCAAAAGGGGGCTCATCACGCTTATATATAAAGTAGGTTGAATGGAAGATTTATCTACCTCATGACCAATAACTCTGCTCAATGTCGGATATAAGATTTTTGCTATAGTGTTGCAAAGGACAGTGTAGTCATGCTGATGGAGCTAATTCATCCAGCTCAGACAACATTCTCCTGCTCAAACATATTCTTGAGAATGTATTGCTTATACAGGCGATGGTAGATTGGGCTAAATGTTTGAAACAAAACATTGTTCTTCTCAAATTGGACTTTGGAAAAGCTTGTGATAATGTAGTTGAAAAACCAGAACTTGCAATTCATTGATTTTAAAATTTCAAAATCCTGGAATCAGGGGGGTATTCAGTGGGTATATACCAGTGTTGGCTGGTTATCTCTTTTTTAAAAATAACTGCTGGGTAGGTTTTTTTTTGAATTTTTGGGGATCACACAGGTTATCAATATCAATATTTTTTTTGAGTGCAGGTAGATTATCAGACAATTTTGGATAATAACCATTGGTTATGCATAGAGGTAGGTTATCAAAAATAGTTGATAACCTCCCATTAACCTGCCAGTTATACACCAGTTATAGGGTTTTTTTAAATTAAAAAAATTATTTTTAAGAAATATTTTAGCATTATTATGTAAAGACAGATAAACTACCTAGTCAATAATGAGATCAGCCAAGTAGGTTATTAGATTTTTGAAAATTCAATATCAAGCAGTTATCAATTTAACAGGTTACCAAAAAATCAAGAACTGGCTAGTAGCTTAATAATAACTGGCTTGGTAACCAGGTCAAAACTCAATAACTGGCCAACACTGGTATATACCAGAACCCATGTTGGAGGGAGAATAGGGGGTTATGAGTCCAAGAATTGTCATGATAAAGGTGAGGGCTTGGTGGCATTTCTGGTACCTGTACAACAAAGATACATACACACTGTGCGGGAAAGGGCCGTGTGCCCATAAGAGTATCCCCACTGACACACTGCACAATATGTTCTGGATGAAATCATTGTAAAGTTTATGCCAGTTTGGAGTAGTAAAATAGTTTAGGGTTCATATTTGCACACAAGATGTTGTGCTTGCACAAGGTATTGCACAACTGATAATTACTTTTGATATTAGATTCCCTTTTATTGGCTAATTAGAATGATTGGTCTAGGGGATTTGTTATGAGTATCTTTTATTGTCTTAGTTCAGCTTCAATGCTTATGGTCAGGGTTTGGTAAAGAGGAAGCAAGCCATCTTGGATGTGAGAAATATTGTTGGAGGCCCAAATACCGGGTATGGGTGAAGCTGTTTTAACCAATGAACTGCCATGCCATTAAACAAGTAACAATCCTACACAAAACAAAACAAATGAGGTTCTACCACAACTTTGGTTGATTTAACTAGGCCAAGTAATGCTCATTTAAATCTAGTTGAAACTTCATCCAGCTCACGAAAGAGGTGGTGATCTTATGACTCATTATGTCAAAGTAATGAGGCTGGAAACACAATCAAGTAAGCCATTTATTTTGGTTTTTATTGTTATTTTTTTTCTTCATAAAGGTCAAAGTATATGATTTTATCATAACCTATTTAAGGTCTATGACTTCTTCTCGATCTTGATATTTTTGTGTGCCTAGTGGTTTGTCTTCTGAGACATAATGACCTTGTGGGCAAGCATTCCATTTGTGAAATGCCTTCACATTGAGTAAGCATGTTCAATCGAAGGTCCTGTTGTATTAGCCTAGCCTATCTCCATCATTATGATGTGTAATGAGTGTAACTTGATGTAGTTACCTATGTAATTGTTTAATGGGTAAGTTTGGTGATTTACTTATTAATAAGATTTTGTAATTTAATTTGGTCATTGTGCATTGACTTTCACATATTAATTTATGTGAAAGTTATGTGCATCATGTGTTTAATTTTTTTTTGATTAATTTATGTGAAATCACATGAGGGACTATGTGTTTAATTTCCTTTTGATTATTTTATGTGAAATCACATGAGGGACTATGTGTTTAATTTCCTTTTGATTATTTTATGTGAAATCACATGGGGAATCATGTGAAATCACATCTTTAGGAAATTTTTTGATTAATTTATTTTTGGATGGTATATAAATGGGTGTTTGTGACCTTGAGAAACATCTTCACTTGTACAAAATTGTTGTATGAATGCAAAATTTGAGGGAATATGAAGGGAATTAAAGTTTTGATGTTGAAAGGTTTTTGTTTTGAAAGGGGTTGGTGTTTATGTTTGATTCGTAGTAGGAGAATGGTGCGACATATTAGTTATGCATAGACAATAGAACGACGAACATATATTTCTACAATCGAGAACATAGATTTTCATAGTTATGTAATAAACATACATAGTTTTGGTCCTAAACCTGTTCGTATTCTACATCTTTTGGTTTCGTTGCCAGCACCCGAGTCTATGTTTTTTGTGTTGTGGAACTTGATTTTATTGTTGAAAGTTTGGTAGGAAGAAAAAAGGAAAAGAAAATAATATACTATTTGTTTTGTTCTAAAACAAGAGATGTAGGGTGATTTATTTATCCTTGAATCGTGGACAAATTTGACAACATGGGTGGAGGAGATTCAGTTTGTGGCAATGGAGATCACGAGAGGTAAGCTAGGTCGAGTTTGGTGCACGATTGGGCACGTAAAGTAGCATCATGAAGACCATAAACACGAGTCATTTCGTTTAACCCCAAGTTTGCTTTTGGATATTACTTGTAATTCTAAGCATGGATTAGAGTTAGATTTATGGGAATATGAGAAGATTTGCAAAGAAAAGTTGCAAGTAAGAAAGGAAAAAAAAATGGCAAGTGTTAAACCATATGAGAAAATGTAAATAAAAGTTTATAAAAGATAGTAAACGTTCATGAATAAGTTCATGTTTGTTAGACCTTGTTGAAACCTTGCGACTTTTTATATAAAAAAATATTGTAAGTTTTTGAAAAAAATAAAAGAAATATATGTTTTATTTCTAGGATTAATATTTTAGTTAAAACATTAATGTCAACGTTAGGAGAGGCTTCTGATTCCCTTGGTACATAGTTTCCCGAAGATAGGTAACAAACCCCATCATTGACATTAGGAATTGCTAGACTAAGATCACCTATTGAAAAACCTATTAAAGAGCTTGGAACTGTAGGTGAACCAAATGTGGTAGTATCACAACTACATAGAAGATGGGAAGAATCTGGACCTCGACCTGACCTAAAACTTGCAAGGCAATGCCAAAGAATAATCATACCAGAACAATATTTACTCATCTGGCTTAGGAAAAGGGGTGTGACTCCTAACTATGCCAAAACCAATAACTTACATGTCATGTGGAATGGAGGCGTCATTGATACTTGTGATGGTTGTGATCTTATAAATGTTGTCTTTCAATCTAGGCATTTAAATAGGATAATTGCAAGGTTGGAGATGTCTGGACCTTTTTGAGACTTACACCGAAAAAATAAAGAGAATTTTATTATGAGCAAAATTCGGGCCATTAAGAATTTCCTTATTCATGAGGAAAGGTTATAAAAGCTGAGTGATAGTTGGTCAAAGGAATTAAATAGTTTGGTGTGTTTTTTCATAAAACAAAATAAGAATCAACACGGTTATTCCAGTTTTCATGAGAAGTAAGGGTGAAGACCTTGAAGTGTTTTTAAAGGAATATAAACAAGCTTGTATTAGTATGGGACTTAGAATAACAGTGGAATGGCTTAATTTTCTTCTTGAATTCTTAGAGAGTACATCATCACATTGGTTTGAGCGACAAATAAAAGCATTGAAGGGATCATGGAATGACATAACTAAGGCCCTGGTGAAGGGATTTTCTGTGAAGAATGTCTACCAAAACTTAATACTTGAACTAAGTCAACTAAAGTAGGGGGCTTTAGAGTCAATAAAAGAATATAAGGAAAGGACAATGACATTGCAGAATAAACTCCAGGGGTGTCTTAGGGCACAAGGTCATGAAAGAATTGATCCAATTTTTGCGAAAATCAATACATTGGTACTAAAACATTTCACCATTGGTCTATTGTTAGAATTGCAACAATAAGTGAGATATGAATAAACGGCAACATTTAATGAAGTAGCAAAGGTGACGAAAAGAAGGAAGTGAGCATGGAGGAAATTCCACGACCAACTTCGCAATCTATGGTGAAAGTAGTTCAATTTTCGATTGAACTAGGATTGTAAAAACATCCAGAAGTGAACTCGCACATGGAGTTAGCTATGGAACAGATGATTAATCAAATGAACTAGTTTTGCTTCCATCTATTGCAACCAAGGATTAATAAAAATATAAACATGGAGAAGGACCTGTCAACAATTCAATGTTATAAGTGTTGGGAGATGGGACATTATTCAAGGGAATGTCCAAACTTGCCAAGCTTGGCTGCCAGAGAGAATGCGGGTTCTTCTTTTTGAAGGTTTTCTACAAAAGAGAAGGGCAAAGCTCAAGTACATTTAATTGAACCGATAAGTGAAGGGCGAGAAAAGGCTTTGATGCGTTTGGAAAGGAGCCCCAAAATCCCTGAAGATGCGATTCATGTCATGGCCCAAATTAAATGACTGGTGGAAGACACTATTCATCTTAACGCAAGTGTCAAGAGGTTCAAGGAGATGGCAAGAGCCCCAAAAGAGAAGAAAAAAAATCGAAGGCGAAGGTTTGGATTCCAAGACTTTCCAATTTTTAGAGATTCTGGTCCTTATTCAGTGGTGAAGGATATGGGAATACAGAAGGCAGACATCACCATTGGACAGTTGGTGGCAATGGTGCCATCAGCTCGAAAGGAGTTGAAGAAGGGGTTGTCAACACCTAAAGTCCCAAAAATACCCTCACCTTCGAATGCCATAGTAGCTGAATGTGAATATGATCTGATCATTGATGTGCAAATGTAATGGATCAATGTTGTGCGAAATGTTGGTGGTTGGAGGGGCAAAAATCAATGTGATGACAATTCCTGTAATGAGGTACTTAGGCTTGAAAATTGATAGGCCAACCTCAATAACCTTAAAGATGGCTAACAAATGGGTTGTTAGGCTAGAATGAGTCATTAGCAGGGTTGTAATCACTATAATGAGGGTTTCCACCATTGTGGATTTACATGTGGTATTAGAGGAAGATGGGGCTTATCCAATGATATTAGGTAGGCCTTGGTTAACAAAGTCGCATGCAAGGAACTATTGGGGTGAAAGATACATGACTATTGAAGTTCATCTTAATCGACAGAAAGTTCCATTTGCCAATTTTGTGAAAAACTCTAGAGGGACGAGTGAATATGAAGATGAATCAGAAACAAACCAAAGCTCTAGTCTTGAAGGGATTTACACGAATGATTCCAGTGAAGAGGAAGTAGGGTTATATGCTTTGGAGACGATCCCCAAGGTTGGAGCTTTGTCGGATCAAAGGGTTCGAGGGGATGATGAGCAATCGACTCCATGCGTGTTAACAGAAGGAGAAGTCGTGGAGTGGGTGAACAAGATTCAACTAGGACCAGACCTTCGCCCAGAGGAAAGAAGGCAATATGAGGATTTACTACGTAAGTATATCCATTTGTTTGTTTTCAACTACAAGGACCTTAAGGAAGTCACCATGGGGCAACACAAAATTGAACTGTTACCAAATGCTAAACCGATCAAAACCAAGCAAGGGAGGTGGAATCCAAGATACACGACAATGGTGAAGGAGGAGCTCAACAAGTTGTTAAAAGCAAGGTTCATTAGACCTGTGGAGACAATTGAATGGGTTTCTCCTATGGTATTAGCATCAAAGAAAAATGGTAAACTAAGGGTATGTGTTAACTATAAAGCTTTAAACAAAGTAACTAAGAAAGACTAATACCCTTTGCCAATTTGTGAAAAAAATTTAGAAGAAATAGCAGGGCACGAGATGTACACATTTGGAGATGGGTATAGGGGCTACCACCAAGTGAAAATTGCTCTAGAGGATCAATTGAAAACCACATTCACCACACCCTGGGGGACATTTTGTTACACAGTAATGTTTTTTGGTTTGTGCAATGCTCCAAGGACATTTCAACGTCTGATGAACAAGGTCTTTGATCCATTCTTGGGCCTTTTTCTATGAGTTTTCATTGATGACTTTGGAGTTTATAGTGACAAAGCTTCTCACCTTACCAAACTTGAGTTAATCTTTCAACGCTTAAATGGTTTAGGGGTGACTTTGAACCCTGAAAAAACCACAATTGGTTTTCCAGAAGGGAGGATGGTTGGACACATTGTGTCAAAAAATGGGGTAGCCACAAATCTTGAAAAGCTTGATAAGATTTCAAAACTCCCCTTTCACACCACAAAAAAAGCCCTTTGAGGTTTTTTGGGGATGGTGGGTCATTATCGCAGGTTCACACACATGTTTGCAACAAAAGCACGTTAACATGATTCATGCGTGAAGATGCACCTACACCAATGGAGGACAAGGCATCAAGGCGGGCATTTGAACAATTCAAATTAGCTCTTCATGTAAAGCTAATCCTTCAAACTCCATATTGGAACAAACCATTTTTAGTATATTGTGATGCATTTGCAGAAGTGGTGGGGAGCCCACTATCCCAATTGGACGAAAATGGGCATGACCATCCCATTCATTTTGTTAGCAAACAATTAACTTCAATAAAAAAAAATTATACTGTGACTGAACAAGAAGGTCTTATAGCTATTTTCTTTCTTAAGAAGTTTCGCCATTACTTGTTAGGATATAAGGCCAAAATTGATAGATCACAAGGCTTTAACCTACTTGGTCAACAAGTCCAATCTAAGTGGTCGACTTACTTGATGGCTGCTGTTGATGGAGGAATTTGACATTGACATTGTCCATTGTCTAAGAAGGTAGCATGGCAATGTTGATGGCCTTATAAGGGCATACGAAGGAATGGGTGATGTTTTAGAGGATGACGACTTTCCACATGCAACAATAATGACCATCAATGAAGCGCTTAAAGAATACTGGGAAATTATTCAATACTTGGATGGCATGAGGTTTCTAGTTAGAGCTACAAAGGCGGTACGAACATGAATTACACACAAGAGTCGAAATTATTTGATGATAGGCAACTAGCTTTATTTCCAGGGAAGAGATGGTGTTTTACGACAAACCATAGCAAAGGGGGACACCTCATGTCTTTTGTATGAATTTCACGATGGGTTCTGTGGAGGCCACTTTGCGGGACGAATCACGACAGAAAAGATTTTGCAAGCAAGTTATTATTGGCCCACCCTCTTCAAAGATGCCCATGATTATTGTAGAAGTTGTGATGTATGTCAAGCTTATGCACAAAGGTCTACTGTGAGTGGCCCTTTGCACCCCATACCACCTTTAGGACCTTTTGAAAAATGGGGAATTAATTTAATGGGGCCATTGCCAGTGATTAGAAGAGGGCATCGATTCACTATGGTTGTCACATACTACCTCACAAAGTTTGCAGAAGTACGTGCCTTGAAGTCCTTAGTGAAACAAGAAATAACACAATTTTTGTATGAATGAATTTATTCGATTTGGGACACCATTTGAAATTGTTTCTGATAATGGTCCCCAGTTTTTTGGTGAGGTTGTGGAAACCTGTTAGCATGCCTTGCAGTGAAACATAGGTTTACCATTATGTACAAGCCTAACATTAATGGCTTAATAGAAAAGACCAATAGGACATTGTATTCCATGCTAGCAAAAGAAGCTGAGGTTCATGTGAACGTTTGTGATTGGGATCTCAAGATCCACCATGTTGTGTGGGTTTACAACACCACATACAAAACCTCCAGGGTATTCACCTTTTCGTTTAACTTATGGGATGGAGGCACTTTTACCCATTGAGCTGAAAGTAATGACTTTACACACTACCACGACGATAAAACTTCCTTTGGATGAATCCTAACGCCATCGATTATTACAATTTAATGCATTGGACGAGCTATAGTTGAGAGCCCACCAATGCATTGAAGTTGCATAGGCTCAACAAAAAAAGGCTTTTGACAAGAAGGTGAAAAAAAAGGAGTTCAAAAAAGGCAACCTTGTCATGATGTTCGATGTTTGACATCATCACAGGGCTTATAAGAAATTGTTACCCAAGTGGTTTGGAGCCTTTGTTATCAAGAAAGTGTTTGCAGATAATGGATCTTATGAGCTTGAAAATGTTGATGGTTCACCATATCCAGATCGCATTAATCATGACAAATTGAAAAAGGTTCTGGATATGTGATTCCGAAGACAGAATCCATAATGAGTTTGGGAGTGATGTAACTTGATGTAGTTACATATGTAATTGTTTAATGGGTAAGTTTGGTGATTTATTTATTAATAAGATTTTGTAATTTAATTTGGTCGTTGTGCATTGATGTTCACATATTAATTTATGTGAAAGTCATGTGCACCATGTGTTTAGTTTCCTTTTGATTAATTTATGTGAAATCACATGGGGGACCATGTGTTTAATTTCCTTTCGATTATTTTATGTGAAATCACATGGGGAACCATGTGATGTATAAATTTTAGGAAATTTCTTGATTAGTTTCTTTTTGGATGGTATATAAATGGGTGTTTGTGACCTTGAAAAACATCTTCACTTGTACAAAATTGTTGTATGAATGCAAAGTTTGAGGGAATAAAATTGTGAAGGCAATTAAAGTTTTGGTGTTGAAAGGTTTTTGTTATGAAAAGGGTTGGTGTTTATGTTTAGTTCATAGTAGGAAAATGGTGCGACATACTAGTTATGCATAGACAATAAAAGGGTGAGAAAATATTTTTATAATAAAAAACATACATTTTCATAGCTATGTACTAAACATACATAGTTTCGGTTTTAAACACGTTCATATTTTACTGAAGCAGGGCATTATACTTGGACCTCAAGCTCCCCCCTCAATTAATCACAGGGTGTAATGAAGGTCTAGGTTGTAACAAGGCCTTGCTTCTCCTTCATTACCCTACACAATGAACATATTGGAAAATTGAAAAATATCTTCACCACACATGTCTGATTGGCAAAATAATAGAATCTTGTCATTGAATTTTCATAAAATTTCAGTTTCCAATATTTTAATTTGTAAGTATCCACAACTTGAATGTAAACAATATTCAGATTCACCACTACATATTGGTGACAAATGAAGTTCAAAATTAAAAGACTTTTTTATACTAAGGAAATTGCAAAAGACTAGTTCAACCATATTGATTATCAAGTTGGATGTGCACACAACAAATGAGTTTACTTTCAGTGCATGTAAGTTTTTCATCTTTGTGATTCCTATTTCACCCAAATTATTAAAAATATATAACTTGTTTAAGTTATGAATAATATGCCAATTTCCAGGTGTTCAAATGTAAATAATCAACATCGCATTCAAATATAATGAAAAGTTTCACACAAAGTGGTCTTGAGTTTAACTTCAATTTCTTGCCAAGTCTTTTTTTGAAGGGAATTGTTTTTCTTTTAGGATTTACTTTTGCTAGAACCCAATCCAATGTGAATGACGATTCAACTTTTTTGGTGTTTGAGAGATTATTCCAATGGACTAATTATTCTTGAAATCACATCCTTCTTGTTGTTACATTTAGAATACATCTATGAACATGAGGTGCATTCAAACGCCCTATTTTGCTTGTCGTGTTTGAACTTTGTGCCTACGAGTACGCACTTGGATTCCCAAACTTTGTGGGTGAAATCTAGTTTGCATTTATGTGAATTTTTTAAACATACAATTTTGTAACATCATTAGTGTTGGGTGCCAACCCAAACTGACAACAAAGGTTTAAAGCAATTGTGGTTAATTACCCAGAAGTTTACAAATGCAAACACAAGGAACTAGCAGGGAATCTCCAAATCCTTCTTTTTCCTGGATTATTTATGTTGCTTGAGAAATGTAAAAACCTTGGACTTGGCAATCCCTGTTTATCAACCATGAGACGGCCGAATCAAGAGTTCAAATACTGTCAATTGAATTGCATATAGTTCCACAAGTAATCATAAATGTGTGAAATGATGTAAACCCAATGAGTAAACCATCAATGATTCCAAACTAAATAAAAGTATGTACTTAAGGTTTTTTTCCATTTAGATTTTGTTGTCATCGAAGGGAAAATTCATTTGATAATCTATGTGTGCCGTGGAAATTTCAAACAAATTTCAGACCTGGCCTTAAAAGTTGTGTTGGAGCATTTTATAAACGTTCATTTAGATTTCATAATTTCAACACCCTAAACATTATAACCCAACATAACCACAAAATCATGGTTGGCATATGATTGGTTGTTTCCCAAAATATCAAACTGAAACTGACTGCAGCAAAAGTATAACCAGCCAGCAGATGGTTGCGTATTCCACCTAAGAGAAAGCCTGAAAAAGTCCCTGAATAGAACACTCAAACTCGTTAGGTGCTTTGGAAGGCCATGGTAGTTCCACCAAGGAATGTCCCCTTAGGTTGGAAAAGGTTCTACCAGTTCCGGAGCAAAATTATTCAAAGAATTCAGCCAATAAATCCCCCTACATAAACCCAATATTTAAAAAAATAAAATAATAAGAGTTTGGCTTCTTGCAAGTTAGGCCCCTTTACTGTAGTATCTTGGCAGCTTCAACACTAATTATATTATTTGTGAAATGTTGAAATTCAAAAACTTAAAAAAAAACCTTTTTCAAAGAACTAAATTTTCTAAAGATTCTTCTGAAATATTAAAGAATGTATATTTTAAACATGAAATGTCAAAATTAATTAATTATTGCATTGCACCCCTTGCATGTACCTAAAGTCCACAATGCCACAGGTTCCCCTCAGGCAACCCTAAAGGTGGTACCCATAGGCCCGTGGGTCCAAAATGAGACCAATTTGGGGAATGTAAAACCCCTGCCATTGTTTTTCCAGAGTTTTGTGGTAGGCCACTTTTAAGTGTGATAGTTCCTCTGCAAAGTGAGGGAACTTTGTGTTTGAAGAAGTTCCCCACACAAAAGAAACAAAAATTAAATTTGACAAGAAAGTGATGGAGAGAGCCACTTATTCTGGGAACGGCCTCCCCCTAGGCTTTATCTAGCACTTCATAATATGAATTTAAATAAAAGAGGAGAAGCAAGTGGATGTTATATATATATATATATATAAATAATGAATTGTGTTGGTTTGTTTTGTTTTATTTTTCTCTATTTCTTGTTGGGTTTGAAGGGACAATGGAATGGTGGATGGCCTTATAGCACTTTTTTAAAACACTTCTTGTGGGAAAAGAACAAACGATCCTTTACACTACTCAAAAAGAAAATAATGATGATAATACTAATAGTAATAATGACAATGAGTTTTGTAGTGGATTGAAGTAGAGCTCACATCTCCACAATTTTAAACACAAAATGTAATGAATTTGATGGGCCTTGTACCCTAAAAGAAAAACAGGGTAGGGTTAAATGTCAATAAGTTGGCCTTCTTTTTTGTCAAAGCAACTCAACCTCCTTCCATATATAATTGTATCGGTACACATCAATCACACCACCTGAAGTTTTTTGCTTTTGTGGACTTGGAAATGGGTTAATTGCCCCCAGTTCTGATTTTTCCAAAAAGATTTAAATCAAAGAACCACCAGTTCCAGGCTTTTGAGAAAATCCCAGAACTAAAGAACCTCTGGTTCCCGATGTTTCAAAATTTCCAAACAACCTGTAGCTGTAATGAAACAACTGGCAAAGAACCATAGGGTTTCTACGTGGCTCTCTTATTATTGGTTTGAGATGGCGGTTATATATCAGAACCAGTTCATAATCTTCTGAGAACAGTAGTTACCATATTAAAGAATCACCCTGATAACTGGTGTGGTTTGTGCCATTTCTGATACCCATGCAACACCGTTTCAAACTCTTTGAAATCTCATCCTTAGGGTAGTCAGGCTTCATCTTGGCATATTTTGTTGTGCAATTTAAACTTTATCCACTCTTTGAATGTTATTTTTATTTTTTTGTGTGGTGGAGATGGGAGGAGGTGTTAGCATGGCTACTGTACTATTACTATAGGTTTTGCACAAAAGGAAACATGGAACTGATAAAGTCGCATTTCTAACACTATTGGCCCACCACCTGGGGGATGACGACATCTCCCTTGTTAGGACATTTTGTGTCCTCATCCATCTTTCCATCGGTGGTATCACATACTTGCATTCAATGATTTTAATTCAACATGCCAAACATGCATCTTTCCAGCGCTGGTATCACATCCTTCCATTTGACGTCTTAATTCAACATGCCAAACATGCAAGACATGTGCAAAGAGTAGAAGGGTACTGGAGAGCCCTCTATTTTTGCTTACAAAAAAGACCTCAGATCCCCATCACTTACAATGTAAGTAGCCAAGCTTCAAAAATGCTCAGATAACCTTTTGCTTATCATGGCAGGATGAATGATTTCACAGTTGGCAATTTAAAAAGACACCAGGCTTATTTTCTTGAAAAAAATAGTCTTCAAGTGTGGGAGGTTCAATGTTAGGTATTTTGTGACAATAGTTTGTGTGCAATCGTGAGTTGACCTCAAAAAGGTTCCAGTTTTTGAATGGATAAACTCAGCGCCCTCTTCCAAAACCTAATGGCAACATTGAAATCCACAGCCGAATTGTGTGATGGCCCACAAACCCAATGCACCCCACTTCCATCTAAGGGATTCAAATATCTCATCCATACCAAGTACAAATAAGTTGATGAGGCTTTATTTCCATAGAATGCTCTTGTCTGAGTTCACTAACAACTTGCATTTACTACTGGCCTATATTGGATCAGGCCCCAAAGTTTAAAAATACGCAATATATGACCCTTGAGATGAACTCAAACTATATATTAGAGTTATCCATAAAGTCACCCTCTGTTTCACCCCGTATCTCCTCTCCTTTCACCCCCTATCCCCTCTTTCAGTGGTATACGCAAAATAATGAAATTTTACTAAATCTGGGTATGAAACGCTGAAAGTCAGCATTTAATGCATAAGGTTCGAGAGTAATTATAGTAGTTGTACAGGTAGAAGCAGTGAAAATATATGTAGCTGCACTGCAGCCACTCAGGAAAAAGGAAACACATGAAACTCAGTTTACCACCAAAATTGGTGAAAAAACTAGTTTGAGTCCCAGTTATTTCCTTTTCTAAATTTTCATTCCCACTTAAGCGTTTGATGCCCTACTATGCCGAAACTGGCTATTCTCGCCCCCTAATCGCCTGACTTTACAGATAACTCTATTATTATAAATCTATGGTTGCTGTACCTCAACAGCATGAACCGATCTCACCCATCTTCATTTCTCAGAACCCAAGGTGACTCTAGAGATAATCTGGATCTGGATGAGATCAATAAGAATTTGGAGCACCTTCTACAGCATATTGGATCAACCCCAATAGTTTTCTAATAGACTATGACAACAAATAAATTCAATAGTACATATGGGATCACACAATTTTTGTCAAAAACTAACATGACTGGATAGACACAACACACAATTTATTAGGTTCCAGCCCCATTGGGTGGAGCTCACAAGGACTGAGCTAAGAAGCATCAGCTAGATAACTCTAATGAGGTATCAAACCTATCCCCCTCATATTGTGTACTGACAAACTGATAGCCTGAAACTCTGGCAATCTGTTAGAGTTGTACTTATTCTCAACTGTGAAAATTTTAAAATACTCAAATTCAGCCTCTTGGACCCATTTTTCATATTTTGGCCTATTTGAAAATAGGTTCTTGTAACCTACCTGCCACTATGGGTACTACTGGGGGTAATGGCTGGCCAAATTATAGGTTCAAATTGGACTCCTATAAAAACACCCAAACAAGCTAAAACCACTGTGTCTTAGGAATTATTCACTATAACAATTTTTAAAAATTTTCTTCCTTTTTTTCATTTTAGAGAAAGTAATGCATGAGAATAAACTCTAAATGGGACTAAACTCTGTTGCTATTAGCTCTACTGGTGCAAGGGATCAAATCAGGTCTGGAAAATTCATGCGTTCTTCTCCTTCTTTTTTGATTGAGGATTTTCATACAAATGTTTTTTTTAAAAATCAAGCATGTACCTATTATTTATTTATTTGGTGTGTGGGGGGGGGGGCCATTATGCAGCAATATGGTTGCTGACTGTTTTCATTTATGATCCTAAAGTTTTGTGGGTCTTTTATATTTTGGCTTCTAGAGTTCAATCATTAAAGGTTGGAATACACTTTATTCCGCACAGATACTTTACTCCTTTGGGAACCATTTACACCCAATGAGAAGGCCTGGTCGTGACACACGGATGAATATCAAGGAATGTTTCAACAGAGCATCTTGGAACAGAGTGTTTTTTTTTGTCTCCTAAAAACAAAACTTTACACACATGATTCATGTGGAGTAACCCAATTGCCACAGCTTGTGGAAAGTTGCTTATGCCTAAAGTTTCCACTTGGGAGAAATGACTTAGGGTTATTTTTATACCACCCACAATCCACAATTGGTAGAACAACTTGAAACCACTGTTGAGAAAGATCCCCAATGTGTGAAGAAGTTTATCCAAATGTTCACAAATAAATGATTTCTGCGAGTTTTTAAATAGCTCCAGGCCAACAAATGCGCTGGACCTGCGGTGTTTAGCATCTCTCTATAATTATATCCAATTGTTGAAACTGCTTTTAAGAAAGATCCCCAAAGTGCAAAGAAGTTCATCCAAATGTTCGATTTCTTTTTTTTTCAAAGACTCTTTAAGACCATTGGACAATACCCACTTGTTGAAACTTGAGACCGCAATTGAGAAAGATCCAAAAGCGCTGAGAATTTATCCAAATGTTCACCAAAAATTAATATTTAGTGTGCAGTTTGTCATCTTGTGCAATTAAGAAAAGCTTTCGAAAAAACACATGAGTTCCACCAACTAGCCCACCCTGATTGGCCAAAGGAGGTTGAATCCACGTGCTACCAATTTTTCCTCAAATATCAAGGATCAATTGTTAATATATTAATTACACCATATAGTTACGATTAGAGTGAACCAGAGCAACCCACCTCTGCACCTTGTAGGATGGATGGAATATGGACAGGAAACATTTTTTCATTGTATTCTTGTCCATTAGCTAACCTTGGGTGGATTAACTATGTACTAACTACTAACCATGAGGAGACGCTAAACAACCCTCCTCCCCACCCCCCATTGAGCGCTAGAGAGAGTGAGTACCAACCATTGACATAATTTTCAGTGTATAATAGCAACAATCAATTGTACCTTTTGATCTAAAAAGAGAATCAAACTAGACAAATATTGCATTAAAGGACTTTATGCAGGGCTAAGCATTATTGATTATTTTTATGTCATACACAACTCACCTATAGATGTTCAGTTGTTCCCTAATGATCCACATGTATCTACCTACCTAGGAACCACCAAGTGCCTTAACCTAATTACCTACCTGCATAATAACCACTTAAATTATCTACCTACTTCCCAATGATACTCAACGACTTACCTGGGTGGTTTGATAGGCAGTGTGTAGGCAGGAGGAGTGTCATAGAAGTAGTACGGTTTTTAAGGTTGAACCTTGGGAACTCAGTTGTGGATTTATCCACAACTGAGTCATAATGGGTGTCCAATGAATGGGTGCACTGGTATGTGCTGACTCGCATACTGTACCTACAACTCATGTTGGGCGCAAAATAATTTGCAAAAGGTCTAGTCAATTTTTTTTTAAATAATCGAAATTTGTTGAAATTGTTGAAAATTGAAAACCATTGGGTTACTATTACAAACACACATCACAAGATATACTTTGCATACTTTTGCCTTAAACGTTGAAATTTGAAAAAATAAAATTGAAATTGTTGAACCTCATTTTTATAAATAAATAAATGAATAGATATTCAGCAAAGAAGTGTGCAACATCATCAGTAGTAACTATCAATATAATTACACTGTACTATATGCAACATGTGTCACAGCCCAATTTCCTATGAACAGATGAAAACATGGATGAAAAGACGTGTGGTGCATGTGTTAATTTGACAAAAAAGGGGGATATGGTGGAGGCCTTTCATTAACTTATTATGAGGATTTAGATGCCATATTCTCCTTCCCCTAGTTGAGAGGAACTGCCATGTTTGGAGTGCAATAATGTACAATTTTCCTTGTCGGGCTGCTCATCATTTTTGTGCTGCTCTTTTCATGTTTTTTATCTCATTATGGATAAGTTGTCAACTAGAGTTGAGACCAAAAGATCCCTCTCCTAAGCAAGCACCAGCAAAACCGGCTCTCCCAGTCACACCCAATGGTTCATTGCTTCCTTCCTTTTGTTCAGTTGTCAACAATAGAATCCTATAAAGACAGCAGCCATTTTGTGCATTTGTGTGCTGACTTTGGAGCCCTCTGATGCTTTGCATCCACCCAAGGTTTTTCTTTTGGTTCAATTTCGTGATGTAGCCAAACTGACGATCATGCACTAAGAAGATGTAGCCAACTTCAGCTATAGATCAGATATGAATGTAGAAAACATTAAGAATCCTTTTATATTTTGGCTACCTGCTGTTACCTGTTGTTGAAATCTGTTGAAGTAGGGCCATTGTTTTCACAAAAATCCTTTGTATGTGTGAAAATAGTTCTACTTAAATTCTTTATGGTCGAGACACTGTAAACACTACCAGTCTGCCAGCCTATGACGGCATATAATTTAATAGTCTCCACCAATGATTCACATTAGTTGAAATTATGTATGTATGATTTTTTGACAATTTGTGTTATGTTCTATTTTTTTGCTGAGAGCTAAATCTCTAAATAGTGGTACGAAGAGACCACATACATACCAACTAGGAAAAATTGTACGCAAGTTGGGGGGCCTAGGAAATGCCCTTAGTTTGGGAGCATTGACCTCCAATGGGTTTTCCTGTCACTTTTAAGCGCAATAATCAACTTAGACGTAGGTAGATTTTGGGATGTAGGAGCAAGTTCTTAGTTTTTATGTCTACTTTTTTAGGGTGAGATGGATCTTAAACCTTTCAATCCTCCTCACACTAAAGGATAGGTTTATGATCTCCAGGAAGGATATTCATGGCATAAGGCGCCTTCCAAATACCCTAGGAAATTTCTTGAAGTGCTTTTCCAACAATTCCAAAAGTAATCTAGAATTGTGTTAAAATCCTCAAACTGCTACCCTAGTACATGGGTGACTTTGGCATAAATTAAATTATTTTTATTATGCTGAAGTTTTTGAAAAAGAAATTAGCCCTTTTGTCCAAATTTTCAAAAATTTAGATTGCATGAATTTGGAATTGAACCCTAGCCTAGTACAAAGTAATACATTACTTGTGAACACATTGACCACAAGGACAATAAAATAACTCTAAAGTTGAGTTATAATTTACTATCTAAATTTTTTATATATTGAAATTTTCAAAATTAATTACTCACATGAATCTTAAATTTTTAAATAAATAAATTATTTAGCATTTATGTTCTCAACCTGCCCAAGTACTACAATAGTAACTTATCCTTTTGATTTGATTATTAGGCTTAAGGTAAAGCCATAATAAGGCGAGGGGTGAACTTCACAGGAATAAAATCTAGGTCCTTATGCTAAAAGCCATAAACAACAATTCGAGATTTTGGGAAAATCCTTTGTTTGTGTGGGATTTAGTTTGTGTATTAAGAAGGCACATTATCAAGTGTAATTTTCCTTACGTGAAAAACATTCATATCAAAAACCATAATGCCAGCATGACAAGGCATTTCAAAACACCCTTTTTCATTTTTAATGTTTTCCCCCTATGATATTTATAGACCAATAAGCAAATATAGGATTGAAATTATGTATGTTTATTACATAATTATGGAAATCTATGTTTTTGTTTGCACAAAGATCCTTTCACTCTTCTATTTTCTATTTGTAACTATTATGCCACACCATTTTTCTACCATGTATTTCACATAATCATAAACTTTACCAAAACCTTTGAAAATTAAAATTTCAATTCCCTTCACAATTTTATTCCATAAAACTTTGCACTTATACAACAATTTGTTCTCATCAAGTGAAGGTGTTTTTCCAAAGGTCACAATACCCACTTATATATTAACCAAAATAAAATTAAACAAAAAATTTCCAAAAGTTTACACATCAAATGGCTCCCCATGTGATTCAACAAGTGCATTAATGTGGTAAGGTTTTTATGTGAATTATCATGTGTGAGTCAATGCACATTAATGTGACAAAGCCTTTCCACATAAATTATCATGTATGAGTCAATGCACATTAATGTGATAAAGACTTTGCATATGAATTATCATATGTGAATCAATGCACAATAATGTGGCAAAAATTTTACACATGAATTATCATGTGTGAATCAATGCACATTAATATGAAAAAAAAATTCCACAAGAATTATCATGTGAAAATCATGCACATTAATTGAAGTTATGACCAAACCATAATTATATTATGAAATCTAACCACTAAGTAAATTACCAAACTTAACCCATATGCAATTACATCAAGTTACAAATCCATTTCATATCATTGGGTGGAAAGAAAATTCATATGGGTTTCTATACACAGTGAATCCCTCATGCCCATGCTTGGTTGCACTCATGCATGCCCTTATACAACTAAAGGCTTCATCTAACACAAAAATAGAGGAGGTCTCAAGTTTCATTTCTTTAATATTGTAGATAATAATCTTTAATAGACATTGAATCACGTCTTTCATTTGAAGCAACCTATTTTGGTGTCACAAAATTGAAATGACAACAAACATTACATTTGCAAAACACCCTTGCCCAAGGACGATGGCCTTCGTGTCATATTGACCTAACCCAATCATTATGTTGCACAATGTTTTACTAGTAGTGCATTATTTTAAACTTATTTAGGTATTATTTTAACCATTTTTTTGGGGGGAGACATTTGATTATCTACTTGTTTTGTATCCTTGGAAAGGTTTGAATTTGTGAAGGTTAACTTTCAATTAAATCCTTATTAACACATAAGTAGGTTACACAAACTAAATTTTCACACACCACCCATACATCATACAAAAACACTTACAATACAACAGATGAAACTTGGATGTTTTTGAGCTAAGATTGTTCATTAGTCTAAAACTTGGTTTTTATGTAAGTTACATATAATGGGGAGCTCATCACATGCATCTAGAGACTTAACCTTATAAAAGATTACTCACCAAAGACATAGATTTTTTCTTTAGTGATCTCTTCCATAATCAAAATGACATATAAGTTTATTGTGACATAAGTTCATTAAACATTTAAGGCTTATCCCAAGATTCAATAACAAACTAATAACATGAAATTAGGATAGGAAAATTGAACTTAAAACTCCATGTACAACCCTTCAAATACTTGAAAGGAGGAATGCATAAATTATTAACCCCATTCATCTACATTTATTAAACATTATCATTCATCAATTTCAAGTCAATAGTATTATGGCACATATTAACTTTTAAAAATTATCATCCTTTTATGGATGAATCATTAATTATTTGGAATATATTTTAAAAGATCTAGTCAAGTTTAGATAATTAACTTTTAATTATGACAAACACAAAATAGTTAACTAAATAATTCATGAATCCAAACCTAAGTCCCCCAAGTCGAAATATTTTATTGTATGACCCATAAGGTGTGTTATTTAATTTTCATATTTATTCATATTTCTACCCATAAGCTTTATTATTATTAATTGTAATTCTTACTCCTAATAACCCATTTTGGTGTTACAATTCCACTTTTGGTTATGCTAGGTTTAGTTGTGAGGTAGATTGATGATAAGGAACATTATAGTTACATTATGAAAAATAGGGTGCAATTGGCCTCGCAATTGGGTTTTTAAGTTGTAATGAACATTTGCAACTTCCTTGCAATTCAATGAATTTTTACAGCATGAGTGTTACTAGACAAATCACATGAGTTGCAATGGACATAATTCACTTTACGTGGAACCATATATGTATGCAACTCATGCAACTTATTTGTCATTGTGTAAGAACAACAACTATTATACTTCAGTTCTTGTGTATTACATTTTTTTTCTTTTGTGACCCAAAAAATCCAGTTTGAGAAGTCATCCTCTTTTTCAAACGCTTATTGGATTTGTTTTTGTTGGTCTTGTAGCATCACACCCACCAATTCCACTAGTCTCTTTATCATGTCACAAGACCTTACAAGCCCCACAAAATTTTCACTTTTTACTTTAGTGGAACAAGAGGTTTGATAAAAATAATTTTTTAAAAACATGATGAAATTTTCAAAACATATTTTTCCCTAAGAAAATGTTTTGTGTGACAAATAATGAAGTGTCTTTTGGAATATTCGGGAATATTTTATATATCAAAATTGAAAATTGAAAATTAAATAATTATCCAATAGAAACAAACTTGCTATTCAATTCCAGTAGTGTCACAAAGTATTGTTTTTTCTAGCAAGTGAAATGACCTTTAAAGGACATACAAAATGTGAGACCACTTAGTTTTATGAACCTTAAATTCCACACATTTGTAGAACATTTTGACATCAATTCAAGTTAGATGGGGAGTTAGAACCCAATGAAAAAGAGTGTCTTGTCCACACACCCATCCATCCATGGTGGTGTTTCCCTTCCTGTTGTTGTAGCTCTTTCCATCAATGCTTAGGGGGTTAAAATAACTTTGATTGTGGACTCGCCTTTAAATAAATTTTAATTTCAAATTAAATTAGGCCACCCTAGGTTGACATAGGCCAACCTACCTATTACCTACCAACCTAGCTTGTGTGAACTTAGGCCTAGGTTGACTTAAGATTGAATTAGGTCAACCTATATTACTTACAAACCTAGCCTAGGTTAACCTAGGCCCCCCTATGTTAAAAATAAATTAACCTAGTTTAGCCTAATTATGACTACTTAGTTTCTATGCTAGACCTGAATTAAGTTAGGGTAGATTTAACTAGGTTAGACCTAAACTAAACCAGGCTATACCTAGATTAAACTAGGTTAATCTAGGCTAAACATAGATTAAGTTAGTCTAAATATGGTTAAACACAATTACTTTAAATAATTTGGTTAAAAATAATCACCAAGGCTAACACATGGCTAAATTGATATATAAATTAAATTAAACACAACTATTTAAATTAAACATGACTAAACACAATTACTTTAAATAATTTTGGTTAAAAACAATCATCTAGGCTAAACATGGCTAAATTGATATATAAATTAAACTAAACACAACTATTTAAGTTTAACATGATTAAACACAATTAATTTGGCTAAACATGGATAAATATGGCTAAAAAATTTTAAACACAATTTTTTAGGCTAAGCATGGTTGAAAATTGTTAATGTATAGCTAAATTACTATAATTTATATTCAAAATAGTAATTTAAGTTAAACTTGGCTCAATAAACACAAATGAAACTAAATAATTTTTATGCTAAACATGGTTAAACAATGATAAATTATGTTAAATTTGAATATTTAGGTTATAATTTGCTAAATTTGGTAAAAAAGGTTCATTATTGAAGCAATACATGGCTAAATTTGGCTAAATTGTGTTAAACTTATAAAATAAACTATGTTATTTAAACTAAATGTGACTAATAAAATGATTACTCTTATGTGATTGTAGTCAAGTTTTTTTAATCATTTTTGTTAATTGGATGAGTCATAAGGTTGACTACCAATTGTTAAAAACATTACGAATCGTTTGTTTAATCATGTTGGACATTATAGTTTGCATAGGACAAGTTGTAAAATACATGTTTTAGCATTATGAACATTTTTAAATAATCAATAAATGCAATTTTATTGAAATTGGTGTCACGAGTCATTAGGTTAACTAGTTATAGTTCACCTTGTTGACACATGGCATGCCACATCATCATCATTAGAAATTGAATCATTATTAGTTACTATTAGTCACAAAAGTAAATGGTATTTTAACATTCTTAATTTGAAATCATTCAAATTTATTAATTTAAATTGAAAAATAATAATATATTTATCCAAAAATTTAACAAGTTGTCATATTGATTATATTCCAAAACCATGGTGCCATGTGGCATTTTGATGTCCTTTGCATCTACATAGTAATTTTTGTGACCAAGTAGTTATGAACATTGTCAAATTTAAAATAATAATCATCTTTTTAACTAGTCACAAAACCCAAGATGTGTTGTTGTGATTTTGGAATAAAAATTTGTCTTTGAGGGCAATTAATGGTCACAAAACTCATCATTGAACAATAAGTCATGGGAGATTGAAAATAGTTTTTTCTATAAGAATATTGTCGCCTGGTGTAAAATTGTTAATATGTTTTTATATTCCCATCAAAATTATTGAATTTATCTTATTTTCAATAATAGGTTTAGAAAACAACAACATGTACATTCAAAGTAGTATAAAAATATTGTATGATCTTTTTCCTTGATTGCCCTTTTGTCCATCCAAGATGTGTTTGGGCACATGTTTAGTGGTGCCCAAACATATCTTGGTGTTGCCCTTACACACTTTGGGTTTTGTTATGCACAATTTGGGTTTGTAATGGATAATGATTGTAACTTATAAGCCCAAACTGTGCATAACATGGGTCCAATGCATGTCTTGACAACATTGGGCTAAGGGTTAATACAAGAGAATGTGGAATTTCTAACACAAAGAGTTGCAACTCATGACACATGTGTGAGGTAAACTTTGTGGTTTCATTTGTTACAATGTACTATATATGGTGTTTATTATGGCATATATTACATTAAAATGACAATTTGACATTAGACTAAATTCACCCATAAATATGAAGTGAAAAACAATTTAAATATCACAACTTGAACCAATCATTATGGTTGGCCAATAATAAAAAGTCATTCTTATTTTATAAGGCCTTTTGAAGTTTTGTATTGGTTATTTGCATTTGTCCAAAATGTGTTTTGTGATGTTTAACTACTATACTACATGCCAAATAATGTACAAGGAATTTTTAGACACATAAGATGGGTGTGCAAAAAACACGAAGTCATGAAAACAATTTTTTCATGATTTCCATTATTAAATTGTGGGATGGGAAGTTTGTGGTAGTTGCATACAATGTTATTTTTACATAAACACCTACTTTAGTTTTTGGATGAGTGCCCCAAAAACATTCAAATTCATGGACATGTTTATTTGAAAATTTTAATCTTGGGATGTTTAAAAATTGAGGAAGATCTATCACATTTATTTTGTAGTGTTATTAACATTACAAATTAAAATTAATTAAAAAATTAATTGTTGAACAAAACCTATTCGAATGCTTTAATAAGATGTAAATGTTAAAAACATCATAGAAATATTGAGTTGTTAGACATCCTTGCTTTGAAACATTAAATTGAGATAAAGATGACATCTATGCATGACACATGTATGAAAAAAATTCAATTTAAAATATAAGGCAATGTCTAAAATATCTCATGGACAAACCCACCAAGTATGGACATACAACTTCACACTTGAAAGCCCATTTTCAATGTTTGTTGATGGGTTTCCCTTGTTGCATCCTTGGCTATTCCCAACCTATTTTGAAAATAATGACATCCCAAAATTTTCATCACAAATATAATAGTAGTTATATGTTCATATTAATAGTTAGAATCCTCTAGAATCATAACGGTATGTATTACGTATCTTGTAACTCATGCATAAATTATTCCTAGGCACCCTAACTTTTATGCATCCAAGCTCTTATGTTGCTACTGGTTTGTTCCAAGGTGGACCCTAGAAAAAAAAAGCTTCCTTTTGAACTATCATTTGGAGATATGATGTCAAACCAACCTTGAAGATATTATATTATATTAGTAGATATTCATTCTTGTTGTTGCCAAATGACAAAAAATAATTTGAGTTTTTGGACTTGTCATATTGCAACTATTTGAAATATGGTTTTTACTAGGAAAACTAACCTCCAATAATATCATTAAATTTGAAAGGGAATGAATAATAACTCATAAGTACAATTTGAAAATTAAGATTTCTGAATAACAAATTATACTTTTGTAACAAAAGAAATGCGTAAAAAAAATCATAGCCAAGGTATGCAAGTGAACAACTTCAAATTACATTTGCACTATGATGTGCTCAAACAAGGTTAATAATTTGATTGAACTAGAGAATTCCTAATTAACTAAAACTATGGGTCATCAAGGATTAGAGCATTTTGGTATCACTCTCTTAAGCTCAATTGGTCCCTTAAAGGCAAACCCATAGAGAACAAACATAAGTACCCCCATCCTTGATAAAGACAATCCCACAATATGTTCTAAACTAAATCCCATCACACATGACACAAACATCCAGAAAACAATACACAATGTGAAAACTTAAACATGAAATAACTTTCTTCCCTTGTCTACACATAGTTATCCCCACATAATTAGGCTTTTTAACAAATTGCCTAGGAGTGTTACAAAGATGAAACAATGCTTTGGAGTCCCATAACTTTTCCCAAGATTGAATTTTTTCCAAAACAATAGTTTCAACCTTGGAGCTCCCAATCACATGGGAATTCTTTTTCCTAGCAATACAAACACACACACACACACACCCACACACAATTGGACAATAAAATATTAACAACAACCCCAACTTTGCCACAAGAACTGCTTCCCAAACCTTTAAAGCTAGTCATCATTTCCTTGAATTAACCTTTACATTTTACTACTAAATCCACGTTTCCTTTGTTGAAACACAATACGTAGTGGATATCAAATGCTTCTAAGAAGAAATACAAGTACACAAAATGAGACATTCTTCCTCCACTTCTCTTTGCAAAAACTACACATTTCAAGTTTTCTTTGTTTTTAGAATCTTTAGCCAAGAGTATGACATTTAACTGCTTCACACAATGTCAACAACTCCTTCATATAATGTTGCTTCCCTTGTGTTACACACTTGAGACCAATCAAATTGCACCCATTTCGCAAAGCAAACAAGAATGCACCTCCAAGCTCCAACGCCGAATGCCGTAGAAACACAAAATCCAATTGTCTTGCATAAACAACAACAAACAAAACCAAACACACAAAAAGAGGAAAGAAGCAAAAGAACTCATGCTCATCAACATGATTATTGTTGCACACAACCGCTTGATTCCTTAACCATGAATGATGAAAGCCAAAATTGACAAGTTCAAGTTATTGTTGCACACAGCTGCTTGGTTCCTTAACCATGAATGATGAAAGCCAAAATTGACAAGCTCAAATTATGAAGCAAAAATGGATGGTCGACAAAAACACTTCAGCCCTAAATCCACGTCACACCACTTTCCTAAAGGTTAACTCTGCACCTTGTTTGGGAATCATAAAAGAATAATACCAGCTTGAAACTGGCCTGACTCTGAAGTGTTTCTCCAGAATATCCTCAAGTGGGGTACATATTCTCAAGGATGCCTACAATGTTTATCCAGAACAGTCAGTTGTCAGCTCTAATTTAAGAGGGGGGGAGGGGGGCAGGGTTTGTTGACCCAAAGTCATATCATGTCATGTCTTATCCAGTGTCAAGTCAGACACTGATGGCAGATCTACCCACCAGCATCTAGACTCATTGGGAGCAGTATTAATCCTCCAAATTTGTGATGTTGCTCTAGTGGTGATCATTCACATGAATATATTTAGCCAAGCTTGGTGATATTCAAAATATGAAAGTAGAAAAGTCTTAAGCATCCTTTCATGTTGTTTGTAGGGAGTTGTGGTAATAAGTGGCGATTTTTTTCTCAATGAAAAGGAATCCATGTCGGAATATTCCTTTTTCAATTTTTTTTTCACAAAATGGCAAAAACTTGCCACAAAAAACTCACTGAGTAGGAGCCGTCTTTGCTGCTGGCTCTCCTCTAGACAGACACAGTCTTCACAGTTTTAGCTTATTATATCTATTCAGAGCATCTTCACCCACCACCCCAATCTCATTTTTCACACAAACATTGGATTTTAATTTTTCGGATTTTCAGTGTAAATTTGACTAATTTTGTTATTAAAAAATTGTGAAAACTTTGATATCACAAAATTGATTGAGAAAGCCGCATTCCCCATCCTCATCCATTAACATGAAAATTTGAACCTTATAAGGTGAGAGATTATTGTAGATGCCATCACCTGGCCCATTCGTTATGATCTGTCAATCAAAAGCAGTCATTTTGTTTTACCACTGGGTCCTTTTGGAAACCAGTGGATCCTCTCCATGTGTTGAACCAGTGTTGAGCAGGGTCGGCCTGAAAACTGGCAAGGGTTTGAAGTCGGATCTCACCTTGAAACAGACCAGTTTTCACTTTCGGGTGAGAACTGGGAATAACTGACTGAACTCAGAGGTTCTCACAGGAGTGAGAATTGCCATTTCTGAGAACTTCTCAGGGTATCATAAGTAAGTAGGCTTGATGCCCACTGATGGTTTACAAGTCATATCCTGGCTGTTATGGGGCCTAGGGGGTTTAAGTGATGCTACATTTTCAGTCTATTTTTTTTCCTCTTTGTGTTGAAGGTTACTCTTTATTTCTCTATTGTTTTTGTTTTCCTCTTCCCTTTGTCCTCTTCTTTGTCTTGTGTCTGAAGATTCATTGTGACACATTTTGAAGATCCATTCTTCCATATCAATAGGTGAGGTAACACAAATGTCTCTAAAATGGGTTCAATTGGATATTTATCAATAGGAATTGGGGCTGGTTCTCACCATCTCAGTTCTTGGAATTATTATTATTATTTTTTGATACTCACATTGGAGTTCCAATTTCCCCCAAATAAACAGAATCTGGTTTCCAGTTAGGCCAGTTCTCACATTTTTCACAATTGTTGGTTATTGTACACCATTTCTCTAAAACACTGCTTGATATTTTAAATAATAAAAGTATTAATTCCTATGCTGTGTAAAAGCCCTTTGAGGTTACCAGATTTGGGGCTGTGCTTGGCTTCACCTCATGCGGCCCTTGTTCTGCGTTGACCCTACACAAAAAGACCTGATTTGTTGAGTACCAGTTCCTTGGTGGCTTCAGTACAACTTATATTATTTTTATAGATGCCAAAAATTTCAAAAACAAATTTCTCAAAGAAATCACTTTTGTGAAAGTAAATAAAGAATGTTCTGGACTGTTCTGAAATGTATCATTTTCGAAATGGAATCTTCAAAATCAATTAATTATGTGGCAGATATGTGCTGAAGCTGCCCCTCTTAATCAAAAGAGTCCAGATTTCTCATGAACCTGTTACATGGTTGGTCTCAAATCCTCAGAGTCCCTGGCACCCAACATCAAAGGGTGAATCGTTGTCTAGAAAGGAGAAGGGCACAAGTGAGTTGTGTGAAGTGGAGACTCGAGGGAACTAAAATCAGAATAATATATACAAACAGGTCAAAATAATATACATAGGATATGAGAACTAAAAAGTAGCAATGAATTAAATGCTGGAAGCTAGTGCAGGGACAAGGATGAACCCTGGTAAGGGCACTGTAAGACAAGGGTGAGGCATTGTGTGTCAGATCTGGAAACCAACCAATGATGAAGTTTGTAAGAATTTATGCCAACCCTTTGGAATTGTGCTCGGAGATAAATTATGTAAGCAGCCTAGTAGCGGCTGCTAAGTACCGATTTTTATTACAAAGATAGAATGTGTTTGGAAAGACACCTGACACACTGCTACAGTTGCACACTTTTTGCATAAATAATAACTGGCCTAAAAACGATCCATTCACCAATTGGCCTAAAAACTGGCTAGTAATTGTTAAAATAGCTTCCATGCAAGGCTAATTATACTATTATGAGTGAAAATGCTGAAAGTTTTAAAAACGTTCCTTTCAATTTTGTGAAGGACAATAGAGAATATTTTGAAATACATGGGACTGTTTTATTTTTCAACATGCAATCTTCAAATTTAATTCATTATTATATGGATATGTGTTGAAGCTCCTGTATTATGGGTAGTAGATACAACTGTGTTCCAAATGTTTTGGGCTTCTCACTGAGAATTTCCATTTAAGTAGGAAGAAAAGGCCAACAAAGTTGTATTGAGGGGCAATTTGGTGTTGGCCTATTCTGAGCCTTGGCCAGGGCAGGGGTTCCTGATTGTTGAACGGCAGGTTCCGATGAGTGTTGTACAGATCTTGATTTTGAAAGAAACTTTTGGTTCTGGTTTTATTGAATTTTATTTTTTGAGTTTTTCATTTCATAGATCCTCCAGTGGGATTTTGAGAATGATTTTTAGGATTTAGTGAACTTTCAGCTTTGGAGACTTCTTGAAAAGCCTGTAACTTAGTCCCCTGTAAGACCAAGTTCAGTTTCATCTTCATTGCACTCAACTAAAACTAACAATTCTTAAATGAGTACCATGCTCATGGAGTAAGGTATTGACATACCAAAAAAATGGTGAGGAACACAATTAAAAAAATAAAGTCGTAAGAGCCAATGAAACAGGTTATCAACCCACACTTTTTTTTCCCCCTCTTCAGAGAAAAGGGGTTGATTTTTTGGGTTTGTTTCTAAGGACATGAGGAACTAATGAATTGGCGACCAGTTCACCAATTCTGGAACCCATGAGTTTGGATGCCACCTAATATGAGTTCACCATTAGTTCATAGAGTTAGAACTAAACAATAGGTCTAGTTTTAACAAACTGTAATGATACAATCTCTTTTCATTTTATTTTTGTTAGTGATGCAACTTGCACCCAACCAAGTTGTGAGCCATTGCCCTTGCGTCATCCTCAGGGTTTTTTGGTTCCTACAATTGCAAGTATCCTTTTTTCTTTTTCTTTTCTTTTTTGAAATCAAGAACATTTACTATACATAATTATCTGTCTAAAAGTATGATTACATTAGCACCTAATGGAATGTGGTCTTCAGTTCTCAATTTGGGGGTGACAGAGTTTGCTGGGTGATGCTTTTAAGCAAGGATTACCACACATTCACTTGGGTCTTCAACACTTTAAGTAGCTTGGGAATAGGTATTTTCAAACACATCTATACAAAATATATAGGAGCTTAGAGCTACAGTAAAAGATCAGGTATGTATTTTGGATTCTCCTAGAAGTAAGTGAAGGAAGGGAAGTGATTTCAATAGCTTTATATGAACATATTTTGCATGTAGATATTTTGATCCATTATTCTACATCTAATTTTATTCCATTCTTGTGCAATTTTCGTTTGATTCCATTTAAAAATATTATTCTAATTTTAAAAATATGTTTAAATAAAATGAGACAATCTGACATGAAATTATTTTAGATAATTAGTAAAATTAGTGTAAATACCATAGGATAGACCTTGTGTATTTTACACCTTTCTGTGTTCAAGAAATTGCTACCGAAGTACCTAGCCTAGTTGAGCAACAAGGTGCCTAATAATGTTTTTTGGTCATCTATATTCAGTAGTAAAAATAGTAATATATTACAATTTGACATTATACTAAATAAGGAAGCTAGTGTGCTTGGAGTTTTTTTTTCAGATTTTCCACATGGCAGGTAGGTATTTTTCAAAAAAATTGGCAATTCCAAAAGTAATTAATTAGTGTCTAACCAGGCAAGATTGTCATTTAGTTCTACGTCAAGTAAACTAACTTACTTGATGTGGTATCTGAATGCAAAATGGACATCGGTGTGAGGCAGCCACTGCATGTGGCATTGATGTTCCAAAGCATGAGATAATGTACAAGACAATATTCTCTGGTATGATGCTATGGCATTGATGTTTTGAAGCAAAAGAGATGAATCACAAGACAATATTCTCTGGAATGATCCTGCTCCTTTGTTGTTTGGAAGCAAGAGAATGACGCAAGACACACTACTCTCCAGAATAATCCTTTGATGCCCTCTTCATTAGCAGTTCAAGAAAGCATCAAAGGAAGAACCCCTTCTTTTGGTGCCCTCTTCATTAGCAGTTCAAGAAAGCATCAAAGGAAGAACCCCTTCTTTTGGTGCCCTCTTCATTAGCAGTTCAAGAAAGCATCAAAGGAAGAACCCCATCTTTTGATGCCTTCTTCTCGTAACCCAGGGCTTTAGTAGCTTTTGGGGGCAACTGAGTGCAATTAAGAACATCTCCACCCAAAAGCAATAAAGTAGTTTCTACAATATATTTTGGATGAAGTGTAACACTCAAATAGTGTCAAACTCACTTTCAGTCTGAGAATATAGCCAACACGAATTATACAGTGCCCTCTATAAATCCCTGTACATAACAATGACTGTTTTTAATTGACAAGCAATAAATGATTGCTAAGGTGGTGATAGGTATTTAAATAGTTTCACTTTCTGCTGCTCACTTTTTCATGTTGATGGGGTGGGATAGGGGAATTATTAACATGGTATGTTGTATGCAGTAAACACTCATAGCACTAGAGGTTCTATACAGCCATTAACAAAATGTCACCTAATTTCTATGTAGTTAACACCTCAGATTAGTGCTAGCTAGCACAGAGAGTGCATTTACATGATGACATAGTGTTATGGTTTCCTACCTAAAAAGCTAAAGATGACCTGTCTTTAGCAATGATAATGCACATGTGTTAATCAAAAAATTCTCCTAAATTCAATAAAGCTAGGGTGATATTACTCAATCCAATTTGGGTTAAAAAACAAGGCGTGTGTATTCAGGGTCCTTGGCACCTCTTTGAAAGGCAAAATTGGCACTTTATTACCAATTCTACGTCTTGATCCTTACTTTTACGACAAGGGATCATGCCATAATATTTATTTATTTATTGATATCATCTATTTATCAAATAAAACATAGAAAAAATCTCGACTTTTGTCATGATCAAATCATTCAAAGTGAGTGTGTGAGACATGTATGAGTGTTGGGTTGGTGTATGAAGGAATTAGTTTCCGAAAAAGCCATTAAAATTCTAGAATTAGGCTGCACTCTTTACATTACCCCAATGACATCATAGCTTCAATGTTTATTTTACAATTTAAGTTTCATAATGCTTAAAGAAACCTAAGGTTACATAATTAAAAAACTTAATTTGTTCCTAGTAGGAAGGTGTAATCAAGAAATTCTGATAGGAAAGATTGGGAAGTACCAAATAGTGAGTTAAAGGACCTTTTCAAGATGTGCTATAAAACATTAGCTTTTTAATCCAAAATTTTACATTCTTAAAGATTTGGTGGTAGCCTATTGTCAGCCTATCATTGCCTTAACATCAAGATAACACTTGGTGTCACATTAGATAACACTTAATTATGTAATATTGTTGGTGTGAATCAGTGATCAACCTTGTATCTCTTAACACTGACTGAACTTGTATTTAACATCAAGTGTGAGAGGTGGTTGTGTGATGGATTCACTTTTGGTTTTGCCATTTCTACTTCTGATGCCAATCAATGGTGGACAACATTTGTTACCCTTGAAACATCAAGATTGAACAGGCCAGGATAGAGCCCCTTATTTAGCACCAAATTCAAGCGCATCTGGCCCTACTGGGTTCAACTCAGTTCTATGTGGAATAGGTCCTATTGGACCTGTTTACAGTGTAAAAGGTCCCACCTCTGAAGAAGTGGACCATCAAACATGGATTAAATAAAAGATTTAGAGAGAAACCAAGGTGTTTTTTATTTGGGGAAGGGCTCAAATGTTTAACCCCCTAAAACCACTTTTAGCATCACAAAATATGTTTAACTTGCAAATATACCTGTCCTTGACTTGTTGAATTGAAAACATTCTGCTGTGATGGCAGAGGCTTTGTCCTAATTGTAACACACACAAAAAAGCATGATCGATAGTTTAAAGAAATGCATGGTTTGTACATTACTAAACATCAATAGAAATATAATGAAAAATGTTTTCTATTCACAAATCATTCATCTTGCATGGTGGGGCAAGTGTTGGTTCACTGGGACCGTATGATTGGTGATGCTCATGATGACCCAGTTGAAGTTAATCCTTGTCTCTTTTGAGTTAATTACTTCACTTCTGGAGACCCCTTTACTTTTGAATCCTATATTTTTTTCATTTTTATTTGTTTTGAGCAATCTAAAAAATATATGAGTGCCAACTTAAGCTTTACAATCCTTCTTTGAATTTCATAAGCAACCATGATTTATGTTGAAGAATCTTAAGCTTCAAATGTTTATCTTATCAAACCAAACACTTATCAAGGGTTATATCTTCCTCACTTATTGTCCATTGTGAACAATCTTAAAGATGATGAGTGCATTAAGTGGAGACTCACAATTTCTTTTTTGAACTTCAAAGCCATTTCAGCTATGTCAAAGGATCTTAAGCTCCCACACTTTTTTTTCAAGCATTCTGCTCATTGGACATGCTCATTTTCATCCTGCTTTTTTTGAATTGCTCACTCGCCTCCAAGATACTGTAGACCTTCACCTGGCGCTAGCATAGTCACAAAGATTTAAAAAACCAAAAACAAAAGATGAAAAATATATGAGTAAATGTTCAATGATAAACGTGTCCATCACCCTGATGTTAAATAAAAATACATGCAGTACAAAACTACTGCTGCATTTCTTTTCTCATGCCTGCCCAGATGCCCATTTAATATGTGTTTGGTGAAGCCCATACACATTTGAGTCCATGAATTATGAACATTAAGAAACATGTTATATCCATGTTTCTTCATGTCCATTACACACCCAAAATGTGCACAATAACGGGCTCAAATGCGTTTGGGCATCACCCATATTTTTTTTGGAAAATAGTGAATCGGGCTAAAGGCAGACTGTGAAAAAAGAAATGCAGCAGTACTTTTGTACTGCCTGCATTTAAGATTTAAGACCTGGTGCTGGGGCAGGGGGTGTCTACCTAGTTTGAGCTTGTTTGGAAATCCTGGTTTAAGTGTAAGTTTGGATTTCTTAAAAGATCAACATGTATGTACCTACTTGCACTACTACAAAACGTGGATTTTTTTGCAATATTGAGTGAAGTCATTGTCATGAGTTTTGTTTTCAATTTTTTGCTATAAAATTTTTAAAGTGTTTTCCAAAAAATAATAATTTATATTAAAAAAAATTCTCCAAAAAAATCCCAGTCATCTCTCATATTTATATAATATTGTAAAAATGTTGTTGAAAATGACAAAATTTGTCAAAGACAAATCACGAACATCTTTCGCAACACATGTGTGAGATAAACTTTGTGATTTCATCTGATACAATGTATAATATGTGATGTTTACTTGTGGCATGTATTACAGGAATATTACCATTTAACATTAATTTGTGGACCCAGTAAGTGCCTTATCTGTTTACATAGTAGTGAGGTTTATATTTCATCATACATACTTCTGATATGTACCCACTTACATGGTAGAAGGAGAGTGATGCATGAAGGTTCACAAGATAAGGTCTCCTTGGTCACTAGATTGTGCTTTGTGATGGGATTCACTATGATCTGTTGAGGAAGGGCCGAATATCCGATCATAATCTGATCTACTGGACATTTAAAAGTGCCTTTGGTGAATTCAACCACTTGCAGGGTGGCTGTTGGGATTCAACAGCCGCATCACAAGTGGTTGAATTCAATACTTGTCATAGTGGACATTACTTGTTAGGTATAATATAATATGTTAGGTATATAATATAGCCCACCAAATTATAATATGACCACTAGGTCCTAAAAATTCCTAGGAATTCCTAATAATAAAATGACTAAAACACTAGGTCATGATTTCTATTAAAAGATTCCATGCCCAATAAAATTTTGAAAAGGGTTTTTGCTCCCTAGATATTTCTCCCAAAAAAGGAGGGAAAAACTCTAAAGAAACCATCCAAAGTTCAAACCATGATGTATTTGCGACAAATTTTGTCACTTTTTGGACCAAAAAAATTGGACATTTGGGGATTTTTTTTGTTTTTCTTCTATTGTCAATGTGATACTTTTGGAAAAAGCAATTCCCCATATTGTTGTTATCACAAAATTGAGGGGAGAAAAAAAATCATAACAGATCCAAACGAAAGAAATAAATCATACAGACGACCTACGGGTGAAAATGCTGCTGTAACTTACATTCGGGAAAAAAACATTCACTTAATAACTTACCACGGGCTGAGTACCTAATCGGGAATTACTGAGTATGGAATCGCGGATCTACATCGTCGGAAATATGCTGACCCCACCGGGTTGAAGTCCGGGCGAGACCGGCGAAGTACCGGCCGGCCTGTGGCATCACCGCCCGGCCGGGAGTTTGCGCCGTCTGTTAAAGGAAGGGCTTGTTGGCTTGCAGAGAGCTACACGCACCATTTCTTCTGTGCGCTCGCACTCCTCTGCTCCTCGCCGCGCTCTCAACAAAAGAGCTTTCTGGAGCCTTCTTTTCCCTTCTGCTTCAAATCCAGAACTTTCTAACTAGCTTTTTGGAGCTCATTTTGCTTCAGAATAGCTCTCATCACAATCGCCTGAAGTAGATCGCTTTCTAATTCTCCGGTTTCCCATTCCGTAGTCATTTCTTTCCTCCGCTTTGTGCTTCATTGCCTGGATGCTTGTATCGATGCGTAATTACACTCAAGAAGAGTTGTACGAAGTTGGAGTGTTTTTTTTTGTTTCTTTTTTTTAGGAGGGTTTTGGAGGCTCTCAAGCCCAAAGTTTGATCCCGAGAAGTTAAGCGCGCGGGGTTGCCGTGCATTGGAGAGTGTAGAAGAAGATAAAGCTTGGTTTAAGAATCTGAAGGCGTTGCAAGGCTTTTTCGTTTCTTTGCTTTTCTGGCTTTGAGAACACTGAATTCAGAGGTATGGAGAATAGGCTAGGGTGCAGTGTTCCGTGAATGTCAGGGTCGTCGAGACGGACGACGCGGTTTTGTTGCGCTGCTGCTGTGGTTTTTGAGGCGCCATCGAACGCGAGAGAAAAACTAGTCAGATAAGGAGTCACGGTGTCATAGTTGTTTTGTAGCAATGCAAGGTCTTGTGGCGTTGAGACCACTGGCGTCCTCCTCTGCCTCCAAGGCCGCCGGCAGCAGCAGCATCAATTCGCGATCGCCGGCGTCGATGGCCATGGTGAAAACAGAGGGGACGACGACGGGAGAGGAAAGAGCGCGGACAACAACTCCCTTTTCACGACGCCGCCTTCGCCTGGTTTCGAAGAAGAATAACAACAACATGGCTGCTGCTGCTGCGGTGTTCCGGTCCTCACCGATGCTGCAAGCATGTGCTGTACCGGCTGCTGCTGCCAGGACAACAACGGATGTCTCCTCAGCGGCGGAAGTTGTTGTAGGCGCTGCTGAGAAGAAAAAAGGGAATGAAAAGATTTTGAAAAGTAGATTGCAATTGGGCACAGTGGAGGATGGCCATTGCAGCAGCAGCGGGAGCGAACACGAACCTAGCTCCGTCTGTCTAGCTGCCATGGTCCATGAGTTTCTGGAGCAGCACGAGGGAGAGAATGAAACATGCGGCCATTCTCGCTGCAATTGTGAGGCAGCAGGAGGAAGAGCTGCTTGCAGCTGCGATGGAAGAATTGCTGCCAATGATAGCGAAGATGGCAAGTCCAGCAGCCTCGGTGGTGGACAGCTTCTCGGATCTTTGCAGGGTTTGACTGCATGCACCAAAGACTCTGAGAAGATCTTGCTCTCGGAGGTCAGGGAAGCGCTGAATGCAGCAGCAGTCAAGGAAAGGAACCGAGGAGCAGAACAAGAACAAGAAAACCAACAACAACATGACGAAGAAGAAGCCCCAGATTCTTCTTCTTCCCGGCGGCTCGTGATCATGAAGCATCTTCGCGCCGCTGGATATAATGCAGCCATTTGCAAGTCGCGATGGGACCACGCGGGAGGATTCCCGGGAGGAGACTACGAATACATTGACGTTGTGTTATCTGCCGCCAGCAGCACGAGCAGCAGCAGCCGCAAAAGCGAGAGGGTGTTGATCGACATAGATTTCAGAACACAGTTCGAGATCGCACGTCCAACAAAGGAATACAACGCAATTGTAAAAGCCTTGCCGATCCCCTTCGTAGGAGGAGAAGATCGTCTTCAACAGATCGTCAATCTGATGTCGGATGCAGTCAAGAGCTCGCTCAAGAAACGAGGTATGCCTTTGCCGCCATGGCGGAAGCCTGAGTACATGCACGCCAAATGGTTGTCTTCCTACAAGAGGAGCACAAACCAGTCGTCCAGATCAGGTAAAGATCTGCGCACCAGCAGCTCAGACATTTCTTGCATTGCTATCCGGGACAGGGGATGGGACTCCAAATACACAAAGGAGATGCAGATAGAGCATCAGAAACCTGAGGTGAGACAGCTTTCCATGATGAAGGAGATACAGAAGGGTGCTGCTGCAGCAGTTGATGATGTTGTTTACCCCGAGACAACAACAAACCTCATCATCAATGCCACTGCTGTTTCTTCTTCCCAGGCTGGCTCCTCCAACAAATCCTTGATTGAAGCTGCTGCCATTGAGAACATGGAATGGGAGCTTCCGGCTGTAGAGGCAAAAGTGTCTAGAAGACAACCTGCTGCACTCACTGGCCTTGCAGCAATTTTGAAGGAAGCTGGTCTCACAGCAGCAAACACCCAACAACCAAAAGATGAAGGGGAAGAACAACAATATCAACAGATAATGCTCAGGACGAGAAGCTTGGCTATGGCAATGTGAGAGCAACACAAATCTCAAATCTCACTCGCTCATCACATGCATGAGCATGGCTGCGCAGCTGGGTGGTTTTGCAATGCTACTAACTAAGTCCTGCAGTAACAGCTGACACACTGAAACAACACATCCTCACTGTACACTACATATTTTCAGTTATCCTCAGGTGCCAATGTATATTGCTGCTATACATATCTCTAGACTAATGATGTTCCTTTAACAATCCCCCGCAAAGAGACTGGGAAAGAGCCAAGTTCCCAAAAAAGAGAGAGGAAGGGATTTTTGGAAAAACCCACAAGCAGTTTTTTGGAGAGAATTTGGAGGCAGAGTGTGATCAAGGGTGGTGCTTCATTTCAGGTTTTCTCTGAGATGATTAAGTCTTCTGCAAATATCATCCTAAGTCTTGTCTCAGTTTGCTGTTTTGTAGCTCCTCAAGGATCTTATTTTACCACTAGGTAGTGAGAAAAAAAGTTTTGTGTTTGCAGTTTTGAGAGAGAGAAAGAGAGAGATTTGCGTAGATTAGAAGCTGATAGGTAAGGTTACAAAGGTTTCAAGGGGTGGTGGGTGGGTTCCTTGAGGATCTTATGTACAACGTAGTAGTGAGCAAACTGAGTTTACTGTTTGCATTTTTGAGAGAAGAGATTTTTCTGTAGATTATTATTTGAAACTGATACCATGGTTTTCAACAGTGGTGGATTCATCAAGGATCTTATATACATGGTAGTAGTGAGCAAAAGAGTTTTAGTGTTTGCATTTTTGAGGGAAAATATAGATTTGGGTTAGATTATTATTTGAAGCTGATAAGCTAGTTTTCAAGGGTGGTTTTCACTCCACTCACGGGACTACATTTCCAGATGCTGATCTGCAGCTCTTGAGTTGAGTTGTGAAAACTCCTCTTCCTCCCATCATTGGCAAGATTTGTATGGAGAGCCCTTTTTGAGCATAATTGAAGGCGAAAGATTTGTCTACTACATGCTGAGCCACATTGCATGTTTTGCTGTCTCTCTTTCTTTCTACTTTGTGTCACAATTCTGAACAGGTTCTCCTCATATTCTTGTGATATGTGTTCATTGTTTGCACCCACTAATCATATCATTTTTTGGGGTCTCTAGATGTGAAACTGAGCAGTTGTGCACAGAACTGTTTCATGTTGTAAATGTGCAAACAAAGGGCTGGAGTGAAGCAGCACCCACCAGTGCACAAGTTGGCTGTTCTCTCCATAGGATGAGCTGTGTCTCTTCATCCGGTTCCTGACCTTGCATTAACCCAACATTGTACCAATCGACTTTTTTAGGCTGCTGACCTTTGACCCTTTTTATTTTTTGGGTGTTTTTTTTTCAACCCTGACTTTATTACCCTCCAATCTAATCACCCTAATTCCCTAGCTACCCTACTGACCTAGTTACATTATTGACTTGCATCTTGACTCAACATACCAATCCCTTATTTATTTGCCTTTTATTTTTTCATGGCTAAACCTCTCTCTTGGTTAAACCTTTTTCTTTTGACACAACTTCTAACTCTTCTTGGCTAAGCCTATATCTTTTGGTTAAACTTTTTTTTTGGCACAACTTTTAATTCTTTTTGGTTAAACTTATATTTAATTTAATTTTTTTTTCTTTTGAAATTTTTTAAAATTCTTCTTGGCTAAACCTTTTTTTTTGGGCACAACTTCTAACTCTTCTTGACTAAACCTATATATCTTGTTTAAACTTCTTTTTTTAAGCATAATTTCTAACTTTTCTTGGCTAAACTTCCATCTCTTCATGACTAAACGTTTACATGTTCACAAAATCTTTATATCTTTTTAACTAAACATTTATCTCTTGGCAAAAACCTTTACTTTTCACCAAAATCTATATATATATTTTTGGTTAAACCTCTACCTTTTGGTAAAAAGTCTAATTTTTCTTGGTTAAACCTACATCTTTTGACAAAACCTTCATCTATTCATGGCTAAACCACTACATGTTGGCAAAAGTTCTATTTATTATTGACTAAACTTTTACCTCCTGGCAAAACGTTAACATCTTCCTAGCTAAATTTCTATTTTTGAATAAAACCCTTATATATTCATGGTTAACCTTTCACTTGGAAAACCTTTGAACTTTTTTTCATTTAAACCTTTACATATTGGTAAAACCTTTATTTTTTTTGGGCTATATTTTTACCTCTTATTAAAACCTTTGTCTTTTCTTGGTTAAACCTATACCTCTTGCCAAACTTCCATCTCTTCATGGTTAAACGTTTATTTGTTGGTAAAACCTTTATCTTTTCTTGGTTAATTTTTTATTTTTGGAAGAACTTCTATTTTTTCATGGTTAAATTTATACCTATTGGCAAAACCTTTACCTTTTGATTTTTTTGAATTAAACTAAAAACTATTTTTTTGACAACATTTTTTAACAAAGCTTTTGGCTACCTTATTGACCTAGCCATCTTATTAACATAATTACATTATTGATTTAACTTTTTCCTTATTTGTGTACACTACCTACCTATCATTTACAAGATGCAATTCTCTACCACTATATGATATACAAAATATGTAGGTATTGCATTAAATGAATTTACAATCATTTTAATCATATTTGACCCCTTGATGTTAATAAATGGTAATAGTGAATTCAGATATTGCACATTTGATTAACTTTTGTGACTTGCACATAGGTATTCCATATTTTGGTAGTTATTGTTATAAACTAAAATAGTTGAAATTACAATATCAAAATGCAATACCCACATATGAAAACAATGTCATTTCAAATACAATACACTTTAATAATTATTACATATTTTGTGACCAAAATGCAATTTTTTTTTCTTTTGGATTCTTTTTTTAAAAATAAAAATTTCTATGTCTTTTTTCCTTCTAAAATTTAAAAAAAATTCTTTTACTTTTTCCCCTTTAAAAATTTCTTTTTCTTATTCTAAATTATTTTTTTCTATTATTTATCATAATTAATTTTTTCTTCTAGTTTCCTATTTTTTATCTTCATCATTTTTTTCATTGAGCATGCATATTTTATGCCTAACATTTGGAAATATTGCACAAACCATCCAAAAAAACTAGTTGACATTTTATGCTTCAAATGTGTGTATTGCAAAATCATTCTAACAAAACTAATGTTTATTTTGTGACCTTTATGCAAATATTTCACATTGAACTTTATGTTTTTAAAGTTCTTTTAATGCAATAATGCAACATTGCAATATGTTTCAAACTCGTATTTTTAAGGAAAATTTCAACAAAGTATTAATGTAATGCTCACATTCAAAGCATACAAATGTGAAGCAATAATTACAATAAGACAAAACTTGTATGTATTCGATACAAATATCACACCTATCAAAACTTTAGGAAATGTCCAAAAATTGGAAAACATGAACTCCATGCCATTGTTTATGCCAAAAAAACTTAAACAAGATATGCATGCTACTTTCTAACCTCCAAAGACCCCTATTTAAACCTATTTTCATTAGTCACCATGTCATGTGCTTATCAACAAGTTGTTGTGACCACCCTAATAGCATGTTGATGAATGTAAAGTTGATAATAATATAATTGGAGTTGAATGACATTGGTTACATAATGGTATTTCATAGTTACTCAAAATCTGCGTCAAACACATGATACACATTAATATGCAAATTTGAAAAATGTAAATCAAATTCCCAAAAAATTACATGGGTATGAACATATATAGTTTATTGGATTTTAAAATAAAAAATAAAATTGGAAAAATAAGAAATAAATGAAATAGAAAAACAAACTTCATCTTTTGGAATTTTAAAGACAAAAAAGAAGGAAAAATAGGGGGAAAACAAAGAAATATTTAGGAAAAAAATAATAAAAGAAAAATAAATAAATTCTTCTAGCAATTAAAAAACAGAAAAATGAAAATATAGGGCGAAAAGACCCAAAAAAATCTTCTTATTTAAAAAAAAGCCAAGAAGAAGAAAACAAAATAATGAAAAGGAAACTAGACCTAGAATTTTTCTTCTTGGATTGAAAAAAAGAAGAAAAAAATTTCTTCAAGAAAAGAAAAAGAAAAGAAAACAAACTTCTTCTAAAATTTAAAAAATAGAAAAAAAACAAAAAAACAAAACAATTTTTGACTTTTAATTTTTTTCTTATCATCTTCTTTATTTTTTAATTTCCATTTCTTTCTATTTTATTCTTTTGTCTTCTTCTCTTTCTTTTTCTTTCTTTTCCTTTTTGCTTTTGCTCTCAAACCAAAAATGAAAAATATATAGGCATGTGATGTGCATAACTAATGATGATGCAATAAGCAATGGCAGCAAGCACAACAATGTGATGAAAAAAAAAAGAATGCTTGAAAAAAGAAAAGGAAATCAAAGAAGTTGTAACAATAGAGGAAAAGAAAGAAACAAAAGATTAAAAAACAACTAAAGTATAAACAAAAATGAAGAAAAAAAATCTATAACACACACAAAAGAGGAAAAGAAAACATAATAACAATAGTAGTAAAAAAGAAAGGGAAAAAAATGATGAAAAAAAAGCTACAGCAATGATGGAAAAGAAGAAGATGGTAGCAAGAGAGAAGAAGAAAAAAAAACTAAAGAGGAAAATGAAAGAGAAGAAAATGGTAGCAAAAGAAAAGAAGAAAGACAAAACAAAAGAAAACAATGGAAGAGTAAAAAATTGGTAGTGAAAGAGAAGAAGAAAGAAAGAAAAAAAAAAGGGCAATGGAAGGGTAGCAAAAGAGAAGAAGAAAACAAAAGAAGAGAAGAAGAAGAAAGAGGAGGGAAAAAAGTGGGGAATTTTTTTCAAGTCTAAGGGAAGAGTGAGCAAGTGAAAAGAAAAGAAAAAAAACCCACCTCAATGTGGGGTTTGGTTTAGGTTAAATGGTTTGGGTTCATCCCAAAATGGCCAAAACAGCCTCATTCACAACTGGTGCACTGGTGGGTGCTGGATCACTCTGGCCCAAACACAGGAGAACACCACAACACCAATGGTTCTTAGTATGCTTACATCTAGGTATCAGGCAGGTACACATGTGTCTTGGTTCAGGATGTTAGGCAGGTTCCATAGTGAGTACTGATATTGAAACAGTTGGGTACGACTGGAGGCAATACCAGCCTTGTATGGCCTGGTTCTCATTCCAAAAACCTTTAAGAACTAGCGGTTTTCTGGAAAGAATCAACAATGAACTGCTGGTTTTATGGTGAGTTGTTTTCTTTTTTTTCCCCAAAAATTTGAGAGCCATGGTTATATGCCAGAACTGGTTCTGATTTTTTGGAGAATCATGGTTATGAATCCTGAGACCCACCCTGATAACTGTCAGGGGTATGTTCCTGTTTCTAATAACTTCCCAACTTTGCTCCATGCAAGTGTTGGGTGGTTCTTTACTTTTGTGAAGAACCTTGGGTAATTAGAATGGTTATGGTTTTGGATCCACAAATAAGTGGAACTGGGGACTCCAGTTTTGGGTCCAGTTCTTCAACAAAAAGAATTTCAATTCCTGTTCTAGTTCTCTGGTTCTGGTCTGGGTAGCCCAGACTGGAACTGACAGTTAACTGTCGGTTAATGCCAGTTAGGCCGTCATTTTTTTAAATCTTTTTAAATTTAATCAAATAAAAATGATTCCTATTGCACACATAATTGGAACCCACGAATCAGATTCTGGGTCCATCTTGAAAAATATAAATTACAGAGCCAGTTCTGGATCTGGTTCCAAAAATCAGATCCAATCCCAGTTTAGTTTTTCCTAAATGGAACTGGTGGTTCTAATCCTCCAAACCGGGTAACTGCCCAACACTGCACAATACTGCAGTATTGTTGTGGCCAGTGGATCCCCTTTCAGTGAGAGATGATGAAAGCAGTTTGTTTGAACATTATTACACCACTCTAAAGCTCATCCTGCATAACAATCTCCACAGTGAGACTCACTTGCAATATCCTTGTTTTTCTCCTGTGAGGAGGATTATCATCAGCTTGCAAGACTGCTGCTGTATCCATTCAAATGTAAGTGAAAAATTATGTAACAATTTGAGTATTTTTTGAAAGTCTATCTTTGCATAATTGAATTCCACCATTAAGGATAATTTTTCATGAGCTCACCTTTTTTTCTATGACGATTAAACATCAGCTCGGTAACCCTTAACTGTCAGGGCGGACCAACTTGGTCTGCTTTTCAGTGTATTTGTCTTGCTCTGAGTTTAGGGCTCTCAGAGCATTGTTTTCAATAGGTTCAAGCAGAAGTTCCTGCAAGGATCAACTTCAGCTTGTAAGCATTCTGTGTACATTTTGGAGCATTATTTCAAACAGCATAGACCTTGTATTTTATGTACTATGGACTGGTCAAGCCTCTGCCCATTATGTTGGGAATGTTGTCAGAGAGCCTGTTAGGGGGCAAGCTAGGTGAAGCACCCAACATCGTGGCAATGGCGAAGCCATTCCATGTCATTTAGGTATGGGGTGGAAGATTCAACACTGGCAAAACATTTGTGTTCAACAGACACATTTTGGTCACTACTACATGTGTACGATCATCATCAGAAGATTATGTCATATGATGTGGTCAAGAAAATGGCATAACCTGTTGCCCCAGACCTTACTGTGAGGATTTATAAACTTTGTGTTGAGAGCATTCTGCATACATTTTCAGATGGTTGCTTTCAATTAGCACAAATCTTCTGGAATTTTCTGCAAGGATTTTAACCTCAAGTTTGATTTTTTCTTTGTTCAAAAACCTTCTCAAAAACTTTAATGGCAGGTTGGTCTTTGAAAGGAATAGTAGTACACAATAGCAAAGATGCAAAAATTCACTCAATTCATGCATGGTTCTCCTACACATTCCTACCCATTATATGGTGATTACTTTCCAACATGGATGGATGAAAACATTAGTTTATGTGCCATCCATCCATTTTAGGCATTCACAAACTAGGGCTTTTTTTTATTCATGAGTACACAAGTTGTTTTAGTTATTTAAATGGACGAAATGTCACATCAATGGATGAAATTTAAACAAATTGCTAGCCAAGAAGACGTCTGATTTGTACTTTAATGCATGTAATTTGGGATGTCAACAGAGGAGACTGAGAAGTACCCAGCTCTCATGGCTGATGGAAAAGCAAGCATTCTGCAGACTGCAATTACTCAATTAATCCAAGGGTTGGCAACAGTATAATAACCAGTGTTTGTCAGATATTGAGTTTTTCAATACCCGGCCAAGGAGGGGGTTTTTTTGGGGGGGAGGGGGGGGATGTCACATGGTATCAGATAACTGGACTTTGAAATTTCAAAAATACCCACCTATTATGCACAAGGGTTGATTTTTGGAATATGTGACCCAAGTGAAGTTTAAATTCCTCCAGGAACTAAGTGCAAACACTATACAAAGTCATTACATGCTTTCTTAACTGTATGCATGCTTACTGTCGCATTGTGTTTTTCTGATCAGGTTATGCAATGAACCAAGAGAGTGCATCACTGGGTATATGTGGAATTTTTTTTTCTGTTTTCTTCACCAAGAACCTCCTTATAACCCTGCTTTGAAATCCGGTTGCATTTTATCCATCTGTGAAATCCAGATTTCACTGGAGACTTAATGTTGTATGGATAAAAACATAAAATATGAAGGGCAGCAATAGAAGAGAAAAGCAGAGATAACCACACAATTTGGATACTTCCTACAGATTAAAAAACCTCACAGCACATAACTATAGCAGCTCACTGGAACCTGATCAAGTCTCTGCAGGTCCCTTTTCATCATTGAGAGGTTTCACCAATGTGAAGCAGTCTCGCCTGGATTGAATTTCAAACCTATCAATTGCCAATACCAAACGTGCATCAAACCTCATTTCAGTGTCTCTAAATGTGCATCCACGGAACAACTTTGAATGAAAATAATATGGCCAATAGGTTTTTTGTAGCTCACCAACTTGTCGTTAAGAGCAAACATGATTGCAATTGCATACTCAACAACATTTCCAACCATTGGAAGTATGATCACAATAATGAATGAAACAGGTACATTTGATGAGGCTAAAGCACCCTATCACAAAGAAGTTGAAGCATGAGTAGTTAATACAACGTGAATGTCCTGATGTCCAGAGTTCCAATAAGTTGGAAAATGGTTCAAAGAAAAGAGTTTATTGTCTCACAAACTCATATATGAAGATCCCATTGTTTGACTTCTGCTAATTGAACACCCAAGAATTAAATTTTCCATAAGACTTTAAATCATTGAAAGATTTTTCTTTTCAACTGCCATGTATATACAATAATAGAGATTCACTAGAAAAAAACCATCCAGGGTCAGTTTGCCCAGACAGCTCTATCATGTCAACAAGATACTTAAAGAGAATGCACATAAATACAATCGAAATGGCAGTCATGCAATTGAGCCCCAAAAGGATAGTACACATTCATTTGATTCAGAGTTTGTTTCATTCATTGGGCCTCTTGCAAACCAAAAAGTTTAGAATGGGAATCCAGTGTCAGCACCTTTCAACTACAAAGCTCTCAAAGTCAGAGAGAGGACAATAACTTCCAAAAGCCTAGCCAAGAAACTACACATGTGCTTTTCAGTAGAAATCACATGGAATGTATTTTGCACTTGGAGCATCTCTGGCACTGCTCAGCTGCAATCCAGCAAAAATATTTCTCACTTTCAAGTTTTAGTTATTTATTTATTTGCAACCCTACCCATAAAACTAAAATTGGGACTGCAAATAGGTGGGAGACTACTAAAAGCAATGCATCTGGAGCAATCAAACTATCTAGCCAATCAGAATCAGGGAGCAGTCAATCAATATGATTTGACTGTATTTATTATACTCTTCCAAGGCTCCTCCAGGGCCATGGAAGATGTTGATTTTTCAGGGTCATGGCAGTCTTCCAGTGGATCTATCATTGGCTATGACTGCTGCACCTCATCCAAGATTTCTAGGCAGGGCCATATACTGGGCACCAGTGGAGATGCTCTTGGGTTGTAGTCTATCCAGGAGACTGTAAATATGTACTGTAAGTTATCAGCATAACTATGTTGCTGGAACCTTGATAGTATAAGCAAAGTTGTTCCAGTATGCATCTTAGTCTTTGTAGCATTAAGGTATGCAGGGAGTAAGAGACCCACAAATGCCATCTATTGCAAGCCAGAAGTAACATAAGTTGTTGCTTGCATCACATAGCAATACAACAACACATCAATACACTAACTCCTATGCCAAGCCACTTAAATAAACTAAGCAATGCAATCAACAAGCAGAAAAACCTATGCAAATCTACACAACATAAGCTCAATACATTTGTTTATTTCTATCCATTAATTCTTTTCCTGTTATCCCATAAAGGACTCTGGACACCTTAACCACTATAATAAAATCCAGAGATGGCCTGTGCTACCACACATACCTTTTTGAACTTTTGGTCTTTCTTTTGGGTGTGCTAGACCTCCAAACAGAAAAGCACAGCCTAACACAAGTAGCAAGTTGGAGAGAATGGGACCCAGAACTGATAGTTGTACAACTCATATCATGTTGTTTTTCAAGGCAAAAATATACACAAATTCCACTGTCCATGCTTCAAATCCCATTCAATGCAGAGAGGTAATAGATTGATTCCAAGGGAGAGTGGAGACATTCAACAAAATATACATACACATATATATTGTGTGACATGTTATCCAGATGTTCAACAAGAGTGGAGTTTAGCTTGAAGCATATAGTGTACATGACCAAGAAAGTCATTGCAAGTGTTGCTAAGTCTAATAGAGTATGAATGTCCTTCTCCATCACCAAGCTGTAGTACAAGCATGCCACCAAGAAGATCACATGGGAATAACATTACCTGATGTGCATAGACACCATCACTGTTGCATCATGTGTTGTTGTCTGCCACAACACATCTCCATTGTGGCAAGTCCATGGATGGTGACACCTGAAACCCTAAATCACATACATGTAAACATGAAGACAAAGAAACAAAATTTGACAATTGACATCAGACTACATGTGGCTCAAAACTAAAAGAATGGAGATCCATCCAAAATTGAAGCAAACAACCATTAAGATCATTCGCTATTGTCAGAAACCAAAACATTCAGAGTGAATTGTCCAGTACAGAAAAACAGAAACCATGCTAAGCATGAGGCATAACCAACCTAAATATTCAGCACCTCATCAAAATACCCAGACGAGTCCAGTGTGACCGCATGATCATCAAATATAAGATCAGCCTCTTCATTAAAAAACTAATCAATGGATCACTCTTTTCAATCACAATCAACTCTTGCATCCTTCAGCCAATTGTTCAAGATCATGACAAGCTTGTCCAAGTTCTCAACTCCCAATCTACATGGACATAGGCTTGTTTTGCACTCTAGTAACACTAAATATCCATTTAGTTTCAATTTGTGAACACAAGATACCAAGAATTTGATGTGCAAATAAAGAATACTTTTTAGAAAATTAAACTTTAGCTTTCCACCGTATGGTGAAAACATAGTTAGGTGTCTAATTTGCACTATCATAATCCTAGTTTTTCTAAATAAGAATTGAGCTTAAAATGTAAAGTGATATTAACATTGTCAAATTTTGAATTATTCATGTTGCAATAAAATTTAATTAGAATCATATTCAAAAGTATGGATCAATTCAAAAATAATAATAATTCATAACTAGTGTGAACCTGGTGCATACTACACCCGTCGAGCAAAAAAAAAAAAAAATTCCGGGCAGTTTAACTGACACAGAAAACAAAACCCATCAAAAAAAAAGGTCCGGGCAGTTTAACTGACACAGAAAAAA
>Ga0116231_10000345_pt1 | contig 75561 bp, 62 predicted proteins | sample S1TSphgellanicum_2_FD_89695 | JGI IMG/M metagenome (GOLD analysis project Ga0116231, IMG submission 89695) | Host-associated microbial communities from peat moss isolated from Minnesota, USA - S1T2_Fd - Sphagnum magellanicum MG | ecosystem: Host-associated > Plants > Peat moss > Unclassified...
CACATTGGGGTTTTTTAAAAAATAAAAAAAAAAAAAAATAGAATAAAAAAAAAAATATTAATAAAAAAAAAAAAAAAAAAAATTAAAAAAAAAAAAAAAAAAAAAAAAAAAACTTAAGCATAATGAAAATAATAATAATTTAGAAATAAGTTGATAATGAAAGGCTTGAAGTTCCCCACTTGCAAAAAACAAGGTGCATTTTTTTACACAAATCCACAAATTTATAAACTACATGGGTTTAAATGTAAACACAAGTTGGGCTTAAAAAAAAACAAAAGAAAACAAAATCAAACCAAAACAAATAAAAAGTTCAAAATTTGAATGGGAGTTTAATATAAGGTGGAATCCCATTACGTGCTTATAATTGGGATGTTGATTAATTTTCAATCACACAAGTTGACATGGTTCCAATTAATCTTCAACTTTAATGAATGCAATTCAAATTTTAATTTTCTTGCAAACACATTAATACCATTTTTATATGTCATATGATCCATGCATCCATATTATATGACACATTATCCATTTATTTGTTTATCCATATAATGTGCCACATCATTTGTCTGTTTGTCTCCCAAGGCACCTCCTAAACAACATACAAGGTTCACCAAGTAATTGGGCCCTAGCTAAACTTAATTAACTATACCTTATTAATTACCGTACCTAGCTTAGCCTATGTAGGTAGGTAGTAGGTAAATAAAGTATTAAGTAAGTTATGAATTACCTAGGTAAATATAAATAGATAGGTAGGTAATATGTAAGTAGGAAGGTTACCTACATGTTATTTACTTTACTTGCACCTTACCTACATGTTAGGTTAAATGTGTAACCTATTTATCAACCTATTAGTTATTTCCCTATTTACCATTACTTACACCTTACTTACACATACTTTACAAAATAAAGATATGTGAACTTTGTGTTGGACATGTTTTAGTCATTATAATAACATTCATAATGACCCTAGACCAAGATGTGTACATGTTTTATTCCTAAACACCATGTCACACAATTTGGAGCCCACTTAATGTGTTTAGTGGCAAAACAATGTAATAAAAATTACAAATTTTGGTTCCTAGTCACAACACAATTACAAAAAAAGTCACATTAAAGTTGAAATAGAATGAGAAGCATATGTAATATTTGTCCATCCATTTTTTTTCATCCATTCATAAACAAATGCTCACAAAATTAGTCAAGTGATCAACATGATGTAACATGGTCTATCATCGTAAAGTGGATTTCTCAACTATAGTTCAATTAGATTATTTTTAAATTTGTAAAATATTTTGAAAGTTAGCCCCATCGATGGTCAATGTTGTATATTATTTATTAAAAATATATGTTTGAAAATATATTATGTTTATTATTAAATATACATTGAGAAATTTTTTATAATCATTAAATTATTATTGGTGAAAAAGTATGGAAAATTAATTGTGATGAAGTTGGGATGCTTGTTTTTCAAATTAAAGGCATTGAGAATTTTCAAACCCAATGTGGATCAATAAAACTACGATGAGAGTATTATTCAATTTCAGATATTATAATTGGTTAAATGGACATTACATTTTTTTTGACGTGCTAAAATGTATTATTGTCTAAAATATGGCAATTTGAGGAAAAAAAATTCTGGTTATTTTGGCACATTTTTGAAAATAAAAATCCTTTGTATGTGTTACACTGGATTTTTTTTGGTCCACTGAACCTCAATTAGGCAATTTTTTTTGAAAATTAGAAAATTAAAATAATTAATAATTAAAAAAAAATAGGCATGCCCAAACCCACAATAAAAATAAAATAAAAAATCTCAACAACATCCAATCCTAACGACCCACGTCATCCATATATCCCGTCAAGGAAGTACATTACGTATACGAAATGCAGTAGATACGTATTCTTCCACAGAAAGTCCATGAAATACGTACGTCGACATATTCATCCAATGCTAACGGCCCACGTCATCCACAGCGTCTTTTCAGAGAAGAAAACTAATGGTAATGTGACACGTGTCAGAAACCGCTCATCATAATCTCATTTCCAGCACTCAAATTCATTTCCGTAGGTATACGAAATGCCCATGAAATACGTAATTATACGTCTTCTTCTACGGAACTCCGTGGAATACGTACGTCGACGTACTCTTCCCTGAAAGCGGAAAGGAACGAGAAGGACTCGAATGGCGTGCACATGAAACTTTCGGATTCGGGAATTTCGACAGAACGATCGTTCCTCCGAGATCGTCGTCACATTCTTTCCATTGTGGGGAAGAAAAAAAACATGGGTATTTGAAGCTTACTTTGCCCTAAAAAATCAGCTGCAAAGAAGAAGAAAAGAGAAGACGACAACAAATAAGAAAAGAACCAAGGGTTTTTATCATGATGATGAATTTGCCAATTGCTTGAGGATGCGAGCTGATGATACAATTACCTCTGCTGCTGCTGTTGCTGCTGTGAAGAAGCTCAACAATTTTTTTGTTATAATACTATGGTGTACTAGAATCACTGCAGGGGTATTGGGGGGGAGGGAGGGAGGGAGGGACGGGTGTTTGAGAGAGAGATTATGGGGTCGTGGATCCTTGGCATTCCCAGGAGACGGACTCGGCAACTGGGTCGTGTCGCTGAGGAGCTCGTGGATTCGTACTTATCGAGGTCTTACTTGCTGAGACTGAAGGAGGGTAAGGGTTTGCCAATTTTGCTCGATAGGGTCTTGTTTAGAGATGGAGAGGAAGCAGGTAATGAGGAGAGGAGAAGGAGAAGAATCGGCAGCAGCAGCAGCGAGAGGAGGAGAATGGAGGATGGAGACGGGAGGAGACTGGTGGTGCCGTTTGCGGCGATGGGAGGGGAGGAAACTAGGGTTTATACCGGGAGCAGCCTCGCGTATTTGGCGAAGGGATTTCAGGAGAGAAGATGGATGGCGACATACAGCCGCATCAATGAAGAGGCAGCGAGGGCGGTCGCCAATGCGGCCACCACCGCTGTTGTTTACGACGAGGAAGAGGATGATGTCAAGATGAAGAACAGCAAGGAGAAGGAGAAGGAAGTGTCGCCGGAGGATTGCGATCAGGCTGTGGAAGGCTTGAGCTCCGCCAAGGCCAAGGCCAAACAGGCACAGGAAACCTCAAAGCAGAGCTATGGGTGGATCATCAAGATCCGGAATGCTTTTTTTGGTATCGGACCGGCTCTGCAAGCCGTTGCAGCAATGAGCAGGTGGGCGGCTTCTGACATTTTTTCCTTGGGGTTTCTTGAACTTAGTTTTGTGTTGCAATTGTATGTGAATGCATTCTGTCATGTGATTCATGCTTGGTTAGAATCATGAAGCGGTGATGGAAGAATTTTCAATTAGGGCTTGAGAAGGATTTGGGGGCAGAAATCTCCATTTAGTGTAGGTTCTGTTCATGGTAGAACAAGCATTCCTCCTTGTTTTCTTCTGTTGGTCATTCATTGCTTGTAGTGTTGAACTTGCCAAGGGCATTGTGGCCTTCATAAAGATCCCAAATTGTGGGGCTGAAACTTGTAACGAGGGGTGGCGGTTGGCAGACAGGACTGGGCGAACAAGATAGCGGGATGGGGGAAATCCTTTTGGGTGGAGTTGCAGCACTATTGGGCAGGGACCAAACTACTGTGGGCAGATGTGAAGATCTCATCTCGCCTTTTGCTGAAGTTGGCAAGTGGGAAGAGTCTTTCCCGACGACAGAGACAGCAGCTAACTCGCACGACTGCTGACATTTTCCGTCTTGTACCCTTTGCAGTGTTCATCCTTGTTCCCTTCATGGAGTTTTTGCTGCCGTTTGCAATTAGATTGTTTCCCAATATGTTACCATCAACATTCCAAGACAAAATGAAGGAGGAGGTACACTGTACGCCCACGTTTTGTTAAACCTTTCCACATCATCTTGTACAATTCTTCATCTTGTAGACAAGCCAATCAACTGTACATTTTGCACAATAACAAACAAGCTTCTGTTATGAACATTGTTGCTTGTTCTCATTGTTTCTGCTCACAACCTGATTTTTCATGATTTTTGATTTCCACTAGAGGCTTGGATTTTGCAGGAGGAACTGAAGAAACGATTAAATGCAAGGATACAATATGCCAAGTTCTTACAGGACACCGTGGGTGAGATGGCAAAGGAGCTCAAAACATCAAAGCGTTCTGAGCTTCATCGAACAGCAGATGATCTCGATGATTTCATGCAGAAGGTTTTCCAAAGCCTTTTCCAGTTCCCACCTACAGCATGGTCCATGTGGGTTTATGGGGGTGTGCTTGTTCACAAACTCTAGGGTCTACTAGGTGCTCTTCAGTATAATGTGGAGTTTCCCTCATGCATGAACATGCTGTGATATGTGCATCACTCTACTACTTAAACATCTGGTGTGCAATACCTTAGCTGTTCAAATGTCAGTGCAGTTATGTCAGAGCATTTATGCACTGTTATGGGGATCATCAGGTACGAACAGGAGGAAAGGTGCAGAATGATGATATATTATCATTTGCAAAACTCTTCAATGATGAACTGACTCTTGACAATATCAGCAGGTGCATGACTGTCCCACCATTTGCAGTGGGTTAGGGCATGTTAAGAGAGAGCTCTCAGGACACATTTTGTTGTGGTATTTGTATCCAGTCTCTTGTTGAAGTTCTAGTATATTGTCAAATGGGTCAGAAGTCCTAGCAAGGCTGTGTCATTTGTCCATAGAGGTCACACTCGCAAACATGGAATTTTTGTGACAGAATTCGATAGTCTGTTTTGATCAGATGTATGAGTTCCCTATGTGTAGCCACAGATTTATCTAGTTGATGTGGTTTTTGGAATTGCAGGCCAAGGTTGCTGAGTATGTGTAAGTATATGAATATTCAGCCCTATGGCACCGATGCATATTTGCGATACAGTCTTCGCACCAAGTTGTCATGGTACACACTTCTTGACTTCAAACCATTGTGCAGGGCTGGTCTCTGGACTTTTGCTCTTTTTGTTGTTTTAGAAGCGCCTTCTTTGTCTGTAGTACAGCCAACTGGGTTTGGCACTGGTGTGGGTCAATGCACTTCCTGTGGACGGCCATGCAACCCTCATGGAATATATGTATGCAGAATGTGGAAAATTAGTATATAAAAGCAAATGTTTGGGTACATAAAACCTCATGTTTGTCAAATTTCAGTCCAAAAAATATGCTCAATATGCATGACTTGGATCTCATCAGTAAACAAATGACACATGAATTTGAGTTTTTTTGTTTCAGAAAATCTGTTACAGATTGTTGGTTTTGCCAGTTTCAACTAGATTCTACTTAACCCTCCTCTTCATGATCTAATGAATACCATTCTACAAATGATTCCTTGTGATCAAGATCAGAGACTTTGTTGCACTGTTGTATGTTGCCAACTAGCTTAAGCAGATGCATCTCCAGATAACAGAAACTCCCTAACTGCTGTGTGGGGTGAAAGGACAAGGATTTGACATTTGGCTGGGGAGAGCAGGATCAAGCAAGATGACAGGATGATCCAGAATGAGGGTCTGGATACTCTCTCTGAGTCAGAACTCCGGTCGGCTTGCAGGGAGCGGGGAATGCTGGGCATAAGATCTGTTGAGGAAATGCGACAGCAGGTAACTCTTTTCTTCTGCTGGTGCATATTCTCTTGATTCTGTCCTCCAATCTTCAGCTTGGGTTTTCTGTGCGGAAGCACTCCCAATTAGTCCAGAGTCTGTTATTTATCACTGTGCTTTCTCAGTGCTGTGCTTTTGGGAATTTTGTTAGTATGATCTTATACTCATCTAGTTTGTAGATCACTTATTTTTTATGTTGTGTGGATTTGGTGCAGTTGCGGGATTGGTTGGATTTGTCTTTGAACCACTCTGTTCCATCTTCTCTCCTCATTCTATCAAGGTACTGAATTGATTGTCTTGCACTTAAGCTCAATATGTGTAGTTGCTAAACTGAGTCTTTCTGTTGCTTCCAGAAATACTACAGAAACTCAGAATGCAGACATTTGTCTATATCTTTGCCTCAAAATTTTGGGCAAATTCTTAAGTACTTATTGACACCACCCATTGGGAACTGATGAAGTTACTGGGGAGAGACATGGCTGGCCAAAGACATAGCAAAAATTACTTCAAGAACTAGCATAGTGTCATTTTAACATATTCTTTGGTGAGGAGACCGTGGGTACACTGCAAGAGTCACCAAGGGAGAGAAGGGTTTAGGGTTTATGAGCTTGCAGGCAATCAGATGCTCATGAGTGAATCCTCCAATCAGTGAAGCAGTTTAATTACTTTGGTGAATCTATGTGTTGATGACCTTCTGCAGAGCATTCCTCGTGGCAGGCAGAACAAAGCCAGAAGAAGTTGTGCAAGCCACACTATCATCACTGCCAGATGAAGTTATTGACTGTGTTGGTGTCACAGCTCTTGGAAGTGAAGATTCACTTTCAGAGCGTAGGCGCAAGCTGGAGTTTTTGCAGCAACAGGAGGAGTTCATAAAGGTCTTGTTACTTTCTTCAACATATGCATCACATGAAGGGTTGATGATTCTCTAGTTCAGGGACATTGTAAATAACTAGAGTCTTCAGGTACAGGATTTATGAGCAAACAGCAGGCCAGCAAGGAACATAGATTTCTGGGATACTCATTGAAGACAATATTTTATCAGACTGCTCAAAGTGTGTAGAGTAACTTGTAGGCAAACCAATGAATGACAAACATACTTTCCTTTGTGGATTTATCTTTTTTCCACAGGAAGAGGAGAAGGAGGAGCAAGTGGAAGAGAAGGAGAAGAGCACAACTGTGGCAGATGGAAGTGATGAAAAGGATCATGCACTTCGTGAGATGATGCTCGCAACTGCACGTGAAGCACAGCAGTTGGCACAATCCAAAACTCTTGACAAAAGGGATGAGCTCTGTAAACTGAGTGGTGCCCTTGCTGTGTTGGCATCAGCATCAGTGAGTCCATTTTTCTGCCATTTGTTTGGCCTTTGGCATATTCTGGAAGGGAAACCTCTATGAATGGTTTGATTACAAAATGACTGTGTGAAGCTTCATTTGGAATGCACTAGTGCATGTTTCCTCAGAAATACTCCAACAGTATCCCAATGTTTTGCCTGTTGTGTTTCAAATGCTGGATCCAGGTTGTAGGAATAAATTGTGTCTGGTCTGTGTAAGGGAAAGTGAGTAAACCTTATATCCCATTTTCTCCACACACTCGTCAAGGACACAAGGTTAGTTCACCTTCATTCTTTTAGGGTAAGGAGGGGCTTTCGTCCCTGCTCGATGGGTGGGTCTTGCAGTCAAGCTCCCTTTTGCCTTTACACTCGAAGGCTGATTTCCGTCCAGCCTGAGGAAACCTTTGCACGCCTCTGTTACCTTTTGGGAGGCCTACGCCCTACCATTTTGCTTCTACGCTGTTGTGGCCTCACTGACATTCATCATGTGATCATTATGACTATAGTAATGGTGGTTTCCATTGTTTACTTTTGGCTGCAGTCTGTTAGCAAGGAGCGAGGAGAATTTCTCAGGCTTGTGAAGAATGAGGTAATGCAAGCACCCTCTGCAGTGTTTTCTTTGTCTAACTATGAGGTTTGTGGCCAGAAGCTGTTTACAGACAGTTCAGATACAATGACCCAAGTTGCCATGCACCTTACCTTCACAATGCTATGCCATCAAAGGAGAGTATCCTCACTTAGTTAGACTGTTAGTGGGTTTCTGCATGTGTTTTTCTCTGAGCTGTCAATGAGACTTGCTTTGCATTTGTTCTCCTTGTTCCTCTGTTTGTTCCTCGGTCAAAAATTGCTTTGATTTTACACTGTAGTCAGTAAATCAGAGGTTTAAGCTGACTGTTTTTATTTTGCCATTTCAACTCTGCAGATTCAACTTTACAACAGCATGATTGAAAAAGAGGGGACTGATGATGCAGAGGAGGCTCGCAATGCTTTCTACCATTCCTCTCGTGAAGCAGTTAAGGATCATGAGGAGCGGTTGCCTGCGGATCATGTCTCATCTGCCCTGATTGAGCGGGTGTGTACTTGTTGAAAATCCCATGTAATGGTTATCAATTTGAAAAATTTCTCACTGAATTCTGTCATTGAAAAATATGTGGAAAGGAGAATCCCCAATTCAATGATCCATACAGCCGAGGGTTTTTTTTCTTCCTTATATAGGAGAGTTGTGAAATCCACACCACCCATAAATGGAGAAAACTGCTGTAGAGGTCAAATGGGTGTCAAGCCACAAGCTCACATGTCCTATCCAGTGATTTAAGTGAGAGAATATTTTAGTAATTTTATACTAATCCTTTGTAATTGGGAGAACTCTACAGGTGGATGCAATGCTACATAAGCTGGAAAAGGAGCTTGATGATGTAGACATCAAGATTGGTGATAGCTGGAGGATACTTGACAGGTATGTCATTTCACAGCCTGTCAAGCAGAGGGAAAACAAGGATAGCTCAGGAGTGATCTTGCATTCAATGTTCTAAATATACATAAACATTGTAAGGTAATGAGACCTATTTTAGAAAGAGGGTGACAAAGAAATGCTCAATGAAACCATTTGAGAGTTGAATACACCACAGCAAAGGTAACTGATCTATTGGGTCTTGTTTCACTCTGAATCCTGAGAATGCTAATAACGTAGGTGTGATTTGTGTCTCATCCTAGGGATTACGATGGAAAGGTCACAGCTGAAGAGGTTGCAGCGGCAGCTATGTTTCTAAAAGACAGCCTTGATAATGCATCAGTGCATGAGCTCATCAGTAAATTAGCCAAAGATCCAGGTAAATTCCACCATTAATGCCCTGTTCATCTTTGTTGATTGCTGGTCATAATCTGCTGACAGAAAGTGAAGGTTTACTGCTGTAACAAACATGGAACAGTTTGTTCAGATCTGTTGATCTGACCTGTCAAAGACACATTACACATGCTGACAAACAGTTGGGTCATTCTTTTTCTCATTTCAAAAGGGCAACTGGAAAAGGATACAGTGTTTGAAGGTTGTCTGACTGATGATGTCTACTGGATCAATCTGGTGGGTAAATAGATGGCAAGATTCTAGTGGAGGACATAGTGAAGTTGGGGACAACAGCAGAAGGTGTGGAAGGTGACCATGATGACATCAGTCAACCTCAACAAAAACAGCAACAAACTGCTATATAATAGTAACCTTGATTTTCTTTTGCTCAACTAAACACAGATCCATTGTATAGTCAATGGAGAAGCCTGTAGGTTTCTTACCCAGTTGAGACAGGAGTCATCTATCAATGTAGGGGGTGCTTACAGATTGATACTACAAAACCTCCTGAATATGCTTGCCCATGGTTCTCAGCGATCCTGAGTTCAAGTGAAAACTCAGATCTATTACGGAGGCATCAAGGCATTTGCTAACACAGCGGGTTGGATGAATGATAGCTGGTACGTCATCTCTTTCTTTCTAGTGAGCTGATATGCCAGCTTCCAGTGAGAATATGATTACAATTTTTCCATAGAGAATCTTGAACCGGAGAGGGTATTTCACACACAGCCAGCAAGGCCAGTGCCCATTACCTGTTTTGTCACCTTGGCTGTTCAAGCTGCCTCGTTCAAAAAAGTTGAAAATTGTGAAGTTCTGTAAGGGAAGGTTCAACTTGCTTGTCACACATTCATGACTTTTTTTTTGCTTTTGGATCTCTAAAAGGAGGATCTCACCTAACAGATTGCATACTGCTACTGGTAATGTGCTCATCTTCATCTAGTGTCTTTCATAGATTATTGGACCGTAAGCAAATCATGAGGGAAGAGGTCCTTGAATTCGTACGTGAGTGGCAGCTACCTTTTGTGATCCACCCCCAATATCTCATCTCAAGAGATTGGTGTTGTTGCAGACTTAGTTCTGTGGATATATCCAATTCATTGTCTCATCAGAGGTGGTTAGATGTCGTAATATTTTTTAAAACTTTGGAGTCTTTGGCTGCTAGTTTCAATTTCAACCTTATGCAGGTTTTGGGGATTCAAGTTGGCATGACTAGGAACTTTTTGTGAATTCGAAGAGGGCTACTTACTGAGAGGTACCTAAATGAAGTTCGAACCAAAGATATTTTCAAAATAAACTTAATTACTAAGCATAAAAGTTGCATTCAATCACATGCTCGTTCATCCTAATGATTTTTAAATTAAAATGATTGACATGTGTGAATTTTAAAATTTAAAATTTAAATTATCTTGTGCACACATGATGGATTGTGACATAATTATTAATTTTTTTATAAAATATCTAAATTTTTTTGGGGTTCAAATCTTGTAATGATAATGGATGAGTGAATCTATTTATTTGGATTTTTATAAACTTATACAAGCATGACAACCAGCTTTGAAAGTTCACTTGATAACGTCCATGGATATGGATTGGAACCTTTGTGATATTCAACTGATTTTCAAAGTGGCAAGTCATGAGAACAATTGATTTTCAAACTGAAAATCGAACTGAGAATTGACTTGAAACCTGAGAGATTTTTGATACCCACCCAACACACATCAAAAGCTCTTTCTTGCACCTAAATAGTTGGTGTAAGATCCCTCCTCTCTTTAAGCGGAATATCCTTGGGTATCGAGGTGCCTTCCAAATATGCTAGGAAATTTCTCAGCATGCTTTTCTCCACCATGCTTTACACTCAACCCATACTGATAATTGCGGAGACTGAGTAGGATTGAGGAATTGTGAGGATTGAGGAATTGTGATGACACCCAAGTTTCGATGATGATGACAATATCAACATCGGTGATGAAGGATGAGACAAATAGTTTTTCAATCCTTATGATGACAACCAACGTATGATGATAATAATGAAGAAGATGAAGATGGAGGAGGAAGAGATAAGTAGGTATTGGAGGATTGTGATGACAACCCCAAGTATGATAATGATGAAGAAGATGATGAAGACAAGTAAAGGATTGGAGCATTGTGATGACAACCCAAGTATGATAATGATGAAGAAGATGATGAAGACAAGTAAAGGATTGGAGGGAGCATTGTGATGCCCAACTTAATGTGGACCTAAAAATTAAGTAAGTTTGACAAGGATTGGAGTATTGTGATGCCAACTTAATACGTAAGGTATGAGGCTACTACAACCGCTTATGTCCTTGTTTGCGCCTTAAAAGGCAATTTGTATGAGGCAGGTTCAATTTTGTCATATAGCCAAGGTTGTGATTATCCTTAAGATTTGCCACATTGGTGATTTAAAAACTAAAAGTAGAATTTCTATAGCTTCCTTCTTTTTTATTCTGGAGACTTACCAGAACTTAGTGTAACATCTTGGCGATTTTTAAATTTTTTCATTTTGCCAAAAACCACCCAAATTTCACCACCTTGAATTTCTTTCAAGCATTTAAATTTTTTTTTTGAAATAGTAAAGTTTTCATGTAAAGTGATGATGATGAAACTTCATACAAAGCATGTGCTTTCTGTAAAACCACCGACTCTCTCTCTCTATCTATAAAAGAAACGCAACACTCATAAAAGACTAGCCATCCATCATGCTCTTTGCAATCCACGGCATGTTATCACATCGATGAAAAAAGTTGTCCAATTATTAATGAAAGACACCCAAAAGCATTAGGGTTCAAATATTTTAGTTTTGAATATTTGATTCTTTTTTTTTGATTTTTCAAATCTGCAAAAAATTTCCAATTTCTAAATTTATTTCAGAGAAAAAAATGAAAAAAATTTATTTTGGAGCTTTTAAAAAATTTTGGCCAGTGAGAGTCCTCAAATTACAAAGAAAAAATAATTCACTGAACTTTACGACCTGTACTGACTAGTATGAAGAAAGCCTTGAACATGGCTGAAAATGGGATCTGCCCTTTGGAGACAAGCCTTCCACCACACCAGAAGTCGAATGCCCAAGGTAAGGGAGCTGAAAATACAAAGGAAAAAATCCAGGCAGTGCTTTACGGAAGGAGAGAACGCTCTGCTCCTCCTCCTCCTCCTTCTTCTTATTTTTATTTCTGTTTTGTTTTTTACGAGGTTGTGATCATTAAGAAGTTCATGATCTGGTTGGGTACTGTGATATTCGGGAGCACAGGAGGAGCCTCTCTCTCTCTCTCTTCATTTACTTGTTTATTTTGGGTTGTTACCCATATCTTGAGATCAAGCCAAGGTAAGATGAGATCAATCTGATTCTTCTTCCTCTTCTTCTTCTTCTTTGGATCTGGTTCTGATTTTTGTCCGGTTTGTACACCTGTTGGACTCCCTTTTTCTGAAGTTGGTAGGGTTCAAGAAGTGATTTGTTGCGTTGGATTAAGAAGTCATTTGAGATTTTGTTTTGGGTTCCAGTTTCCTTGATGAGATGAGATGAGATGTAAGAAGGCTATCTATTTGCATTATGTGTGTAAAACACTCTTTCGTTGATTCTGCCACTTTGGGCTTTCCTTCTTGACCTTGGTCTTTGCTAGACAATATATATATATATTTTTTCTCTTTTTTTTCTTTTGTTTTCCATCCGATTCTTTCGTTTGGGTCTTGTCCGGTTTTGTTTGTTCTCATATTCACCTCTAGCAATACAGTCATCTCTTCTCCTTAGAGAAATTAGATCCAGCATTCCTCAGATCTACCCTAACGCAATTCCTGCAGGCAGGTCCAGAAGAGGAGGATTGAGTATGGAAGGGGAAGGGCATTGCCTTTCAGGTTGTGCATGTGTACCTCGCAAATCAAACCCAGCTCCATCACAGGTATGCAACAAAAACCACCAGATTTTTCACTCTTGTTTTGTGGGCGCAGATTTTTCTTGAATGCCCAGTTTTGGTTTTGTTGCCTGAATTTGTTGCTTCAAATCAGGGATTTAGATTTGCACTTTGTGGTGTGTTCAAATTCATTTTATAAGTTATGAACAACATAATAGCAGTCATGGGCCCTTGACCTTGAAAAGAGCCATGGACTGCAAGTTTCAGAAGTTTGTTCTTACTTCTGTACTTGTGTCAGTATGTAAATAGGGTTTTGTACTCATTGTGGTTTGCACATAATGGCATGGTGAAGAAGAAAGAGTCCATCTTCAGAGCATAACTATGATGATGAGCAGGAGATTGAGGGTGGTAAGGAGGAGAAATCATCCACAGCAACAACAGCATTGGCTTCTGCAACAAAGCATCTTCTCCATATAGAGATTGACTATGGCCATCATGTTCTTGAGCACAGAGCAGCAGACAAAGAAATTGCAATCACATATGACACCAGGAATGGGGCACGGTGGCGGACAACAAATCGCTTTGATTCAGGAACCTTCAGTGCAAAGATCCGCACACCTGCTGGAAACACAAGTGGCCTGAATTGCAGTTTTTATCTGTCATCTTTGGAAGGTGACAAAACTCAAGATGAGATTGACTTTGAGTTTCTGGGGAAAGACAAGTCTATCATACAGACAAATGTGTACACCACGGGGACAGGAAACAGGGAGGTTATTCATGATCTGGGTTTTGACTCATCACAGGAATTTCACGAGTACACAATCTGTTGGACTCATGACAAAATCACTTGGTACATTGATGGTGCTGAAATCCGCACGCTTGAAAAGGTGGAAGCACAAGATTTTCCCACCAAACCCATGTTTCTGTATGCATCTGTGTGGAATGCAGGGGACATTGACAGTGGAAAGTGGGCAGGACGCTATGTAGGTTGCAACGAACCCTATGTTTGCACATACAAGGATGTTCTCATTCCTGACTCATAGGTACTACCCATGATGCAGAACGTCTTTCTGACTGCTTCAGGATAAAATTGTTTCCCAGTTTCATTTGGGAGCTTTGTGCATTTTTTGAGTAAAACAGAACAAAGTTCCTAATGCACAATCCACTGTGCATGCATGATCCTGATAAACAGAGAGCATAATTTGTACCAAGACAGCTTCCTAGATCTTTTGCCCATGCACACATGTGGCCATTGAACCCTTTGAAGGAATTAAAATGTTTTGATTTGTTCAACAATCCTCAAGGTTTGCATCCAGAGTTGGGTTCACAGTATCTTTCTTCTGTGTCAGTTCAGTATAGTTTCTGGATTACTTGAATGGCTGTCTGGTGTTTCACAGTTTATATACCCATTGATATGATAGGACTGGATTGCATGTTTAGAAAATTGTCGATCCTCAAGTGTAGATGTCAATGAAGATGAATGAGATTTACCTTGTGTAGAGAAAGTGTGTTGTGGTCCATGGATCATCTGAGAACGTGAAACACTCAGATGTTCAGAGCTCCACTTTTTTTCTTCATCAGTTTGTTGCCAAGTTTTTCATTGCCTGTGAAGAAGTTCTGCAGATGTGGCTGAACTCTTTGGATCTCTCCAGATATGGAGAATGGGTACCACTGCATCAGCGCCACTTGCTCCACAGTGTCTCTGACTGTGCCTGGTGAGAATCACACAAATACATGTTAAGAGGATCTTTCTTTCTTTGTCCTTGATTTGTGCTGTTGTTCCATAGTTGAAGAGTTCTTCACAGATCTCATGCCATTATGTGTCTCACCTGAGTACGATGAGGTGATTAAGAAAAACAGTCTTCACTCATAGGCCATGTCCAAATTGAAAGAGTTGGTTCTTTTCCATCCTACATGATCAGCATCTTGTCCAGCAACAATGCAGTCAAACATGTGCAATGGCTAATTACATGAACATTGTCCACGCTCTTTTCAGAATGAATGTTTTCTCCTGGTTAGGGTTAGAAATGTTGGTAGTGAGAAACAATTTAGGTGTATAACAATGTTGTAAAGAGGGGGTGGGTGGCATTAGGAATGTAGTTACTTTAGGAACACGACTCAAGTGCGCAATTTTTTCCCTTCTTTTGGTTTGGGCATGTAGTTCATATAGGTTGTCACTTTTATTGGTTGTGGAGTGCTAGTGACAAAAATATATATATCAGTTTTGTGCCATGTGTAGGTAAGTAGAATTGGTTCCAGTTTAGAACTGGACCTGCCTTGGAATTTGTTTTTTAAGAACTGGGAACAGGAGTCTTAAAATGTGAAGAATTGGGTCTGCAACCATCCTAGAGGTTCTGGCAAACAAAAATGCAAAAAACCTTGAACTAAAACCAGGGCCTCTTTCAAACTTAAAAAGAAGGTTGGAACCAAGACCAGAGGTTCTCTTGAAAAGGAAGAACTGGCCAACACTGGTATGGACCATGGTGATCTGAGATATGGGCATCTATCTATAACACTGGTATCCAAGACCCTATCAGGCTGGCATAACCGGAGGCGATACCAGCCTTGTTACTACTTTATACCAGTTCCAATGCCAGTGCCTGCCTCAAATGCCCACTGAGAACCAGTCTTCTACACCATAAAGGGACCAGGGTCAGGCACAGATGAAAGTTTAAAAAGGACCCAATACCAGGACCATGCTAGTACGAAATTTTTGAAGAGAGTACCCAATACAAGGAGGAGGCTGATATGTATGTTCAGCAGTTGACACCAAACCATCACTGACATGCACTTCTACTTGAAGATTTAGTGGAATGGGTTTAGGGTTTAAATCTTCTAATTTAGAATTCAAATCTTCCCATCAATTTGTGGACTGCATTTGAGCTCCATACTATTGGAGCAATGGTTTGAATATGAACTGCGCCATTTAAAACTAGTTTCTCCCTTTAGTCCTGTCACTTCTGTTCATACACCTAGTTTTCGAGTTCATTTTGAACCAGTTCTTGTTCTTCCCCTTCCATGTAACTTCTCCTTCCCTCTTCGTAAGTCTTAATCTGGAAATTTTCTTTAAAAAGGAAACGTTTTCCACCTGGTTCTGATTTACCTTTAATTCCAAGTATGGAGATTTCTTGAGACTCATGTGAGTTCTTTTTTCTAATCACTTTAGTATATTCTAGTTTATAGGAAGGTCAAAGCAGCAGGGCATTTTGTCTTGTGAACCAAGGACAGAGCCTGAGGTCTGGCAGCTATCAAGGCAGACACTGATGTCCAGGGTGTAATGCCATGCAGTAAAGGCCTTCCTCTATGTAAAAACCAAGGTTTCACTGATACAAACCTTATTCCAAATCTTCCCCCATAGCAAGATGATTTTGGAGCCTGAAGTCATGGTCGTAATATCCTGCTATCAAGGCCTGCCATCTTGTCAACCGAGGCAGCCACTGAGGTCCAGGGTGTAATGCATGCTGTTAAGGCCTTCTTCTCCTAAAAAACCAAGGTTCCATTCACACCAACATGAAAATTGAGGAACCTTAATGAAAAATCCCTCCCACTGCAGGATCATACACTGTAATGCCCTCCTACCCTTAGGACTGGCTATTGCAACAGATGAAGTTCTTCCAATAACAAACACACTTTTCTCTAAGGTTGTTACAAAGTTCTGCATCCAAGTGGCAAGTGCTTCATCACAAAACAGCTAGATGCAAAAGAAACTGTGGCATATCATTGACTTCAACACCCATGGGGACACTAGGACCCATAGAACAAAATAGACCGAGAGGCAATTTTTGAATTTCCACAGGGGGCTGAATTAGTGGCTGGACAGAGTCAAGTGTAAAGGGCCAATTGTAATGGCTGGCACTATGACTTCTTCAACCTCATCTTCACATTGAACTTGCAATTCACAGAGGTCACAAGAACAATGAAGCATACACTTTGAGAGGGTTACAACTAAACTTATTTCAATTTGTTGCATCAGATTTGGGTGTGCCTTTTGCATTCTATTCAAATCAGTAATTTCTACATGGAACCACTTAGTACACCACAAATAAACCTGCACCATCCCACAAGGGAAATCTCATCATCAACCAGGTGTCCATCTCAGAAATAACAAAGAATGAGCAAGGATTTTCCTGTCAGTGAAAATGAAAGATTCTGGAGTGATTTACATTCAATTGAACTTTTATGCATCTGTATCCTCTGAAATATTTCGGTACCAATGTTTACTTAGAAGAGACACACTGAAGACCCAGGACTAGTGAAGACTTACCCCAAATCAGCCAGATTCACAATCAGGCGGGCCTTAAAGTGGGTCTAAGCAGCATCAGCTTGGACTTCATCAAGCAGAACTTCACGTGGTACCTGAAAAACCATCATGCATGAGAAACCAAATGATTGAATGGCAGTAATAATCTTTCAACTTCCATAACTCCCAATAGTATGTTGTATACAGCCTCCACTCCAAGCAAGAATGTACCCTCAGATGGTTCAAACCCATGTCCTTCAAACAAATCTGCATTTAGTCTGGTAAAAAGCCTTTTACCATGACTTCATGTCAGGGCATAATGTTCAAGGCCAGGACACTCGTAATCCAAAAATTTGAAGGATCTGCCTGCCAATATGCAGGTGGTGACCACACCATGATCTTGTCTTAAGGAAAGTATAAGAAATCATGCAGGACATTGATCAATCCATCTTTTTAAAGGATTAGATGTTGAAGGGAGCACGAACCCAGGGGCATTGACGCCTCTTATCCCACCAAGCAGCCGCATACCCAACAAGAGCAAAAAATCCCAAGCCTCCTGTTGTCCATGCCAGTGCTTCATACTGCACCATTTCATGCAAAACTATGTCACTGCAATAAACATAATCCTCTGACGCCTCACCCAGTTAAGTGGTTCATCAACAATACCCTGTGTTTGTGTCAAGGGGAGAAGGTCCATACATGCCCCCTAACATAGGCACACAAAACCATGATCTTCAAATAAATAGTTTGATCACAACAGCTCTATTCCAGTGACATTCTTGCTTGCCACATCATACTTGACAATCTTGCTCTGTACCCCAGAAATATTGCACCTTGAACAATTCAATAAGAATGATCTACATCAGCCTCAACCCTTCCCCCTGATCTTGTTTTTTTTGTTTTTTTTGTTTCCCAGACACAGCTGCTTCACAACAGATAGAAAACACCAAGATTCAGTAGACAAATGTGTCTCTGGAGCTTTACAGAAATGAATCTAAATTCTCAGAACTGATGCAAACCAAAAAAACCACCATTTGCAGTGGCATTCTTGCTTGCAGCATCCTACTTGTTAATCTTGTTCTGTACCTCAGACATTTTGCACCTAGAACAACCTAAATGAGAATGAATTTTCTGTATCTATGATCTACATCAGCCTGAATCCTTCCCCTGATCTCACATTTTCTGTTTCCCAGACACAGCTGCTCCACAACAGATAGAAAAACACCAGATTTGGTACACAAATGTGTATCTGGAGCTTACAGAAATAAACCTGAATCCTAGAAATGATGCAAACCAATATTTTTTTATAAAATTGTTTTTTTTCAAAAGGAACACCATTTGCAATGCATGGATATTTTTCCTTAGGGTATCTTCCCAAGGCAACAACAGGTTTACCTTGCCAACCATGGGAGCAACATCGTCGATACAAGGCTCGGGAAACGGGTTTCCGTCATCCCAAATCAGCTCATCGTTTTCGTCAAGCTGCACGGTACAGAAGCAAACCCCATAGACATGTCACAAGAAAAATAAGAAACCCTGGAACCAGACTGCAACAAAAATGCATCCAGTGGGGAAACTGACTGAAGTAGAGATCTCAAGACCAAAACCTAGGTGCACACTAAAACCAGATACTAGCGGAAGATATGGAAATGGTGAGGTAAGCCGTGAGGCAGAGGGGCGTCGGGACTTACAGGAGCAGTAGGAGGAGGCAAAGAACCCACTGGGAGTCCGGCACCAGATCGCGTCCGCAATACCGTCGTGAGAGGAGATGGCACGACTCCTCTCCTCATCAGTGCAGCCATACACTTACCGGCTCTCATGCTGCTACCCGCCATCGCTTCTCCTTTTCTCCCCTTCTCGCATACCAACACACAAAAACACGCGTACGCGAGCGCGCGCACACACACACACAAAAGCAGCGAAACCAAATGCGAAGCTCCGCTGTGACGCTCTAGGGTTTCGTCATGTGCACAGTAGTGTCTCATCGATTGAACCCTAACATCATCCCATAAATCTTCATCCCTTCTTGACCTTAAACTAAATTGGGTGTTCTCACTGAACTAACGAAATTGAACCCTATTTTCATCCAACAACATCATTATTGCAAAAGAATAAATCAATTATTCCACCACAATTCATTGAATTTGAATTTTATTTTATTTTATTTTATTTCTTAAAATGTAAGAATAAAAATCAAGAAACATAGGAAAAATAGGATGATCATGTCATGGATGACAACACCCAACACCATTGCCAACATCATCATCAACATGATTGTTAACATCATCAATAACATCATAGCCAACATCATGATTAGCATCACCATCATCAACATCATTGCCACCATCATCATGAATGAATTTCATTCATGAATATCCATCTTATGTTTCATCTTTATTATATTTTTCATCCAATGGATAAATTCATTCATTTTCATTGTTTTTCATCATAAGGGATAAAGTTCATCCACCATCATCCATGTAATCTACTGATAATTTTAGGGAAGTTTTTAATAATTTTTTTAAATGGTGAAAACTTTTGTGAAATATTTTTTAACTACTAAGGTCCCCAAAGGGATATAAATAGAAGTAGAATAATTCAATATTTTTGAAAATATGTTCAATATCAATTTGAAGTATGATTTTGCACCAAAAACTTTATTTTTTTTATTTTATGTTCATGTTTTCATATGTTATGAGAATAAAAAAAATGTTTGAATTTTTTTTTTGTATACTTTGTATATTTGTTTTAAAAATTTTCATGTTCTATGTTTGAATTTAGATTTATGCTTGTTTTTGTCATAGTTGGTTTCAATTTTCATAACCCTAAACCCTAAAATCCCAAAAGACAAAAAAGACAAACCCAAAATGAGGGGGGAAAAAAAATGATTAAGCAAATGGGTGATTTTTAAAATGAATTAAACCCTAATAGGGTATTAAAAAATATTTTTTATTATTATTAAAACTAATAAGATATGAAACTCTAAAAAACAAAAGGGCAAGAATATAATAACCAAATATAACAACACATCTATTTCCAAAATTTTAAAATGATAATTAGACTCATAAATCATCCCAAAAACCATATTATAATAATCCTAAGAACCCAAAAGACACACTCCACTCATCAAAGTGAGAAATGATAAATCAATTATTATTAATAATATGGGTGATTTATAAAAATGAAATAATAAACCCTAGTAAGGTCCCCCCCAAAAAAATTGAGTTTTAGGGTTAAAATTAAATCCCAAAAATATTTAAAAATAAGGTCCCAAAATTATTTTAGTTTATAGTTTTCAGTTTTTACCCTCTGCCTAAGAATTGGCTTGAGTTCAAGTTTTTTTTTTTTCACTTTCATCCATTTTCGATTTCATTCATCCATTTTCAATTTTCTGTTCGTTGTGTTGTGGTGTCAACTTTCTTAATTTAGGGTTTGGCTCCCATTTCTCCGTTTTTCTCCGTCTGCAGTGTTCCCGCGCAACTGCGACGACGACCGCGCCGACGATCTCGAGTACGAAGAAGAAGAACAAGAAGAAGACGACGACGACGGCGCTGACGATTGCGAGTACGAAGAAGAAGAACAAGAAGAAGACGACGACGACGAGGAAGAAGAAGTACAGCAGAGGAATAATTGTGAGTTAGCGGAAGCAGGAAGTGTTAAATGGCGCGCCTTGTAGCAAGCTCTGCACTGAGGTACATGCCTTTTGCTGCTGCTGCTGCTGCTGGTGGCAGTAGTACGGTGAGCGTTGTTGGAGTGGCAGCCATTCGAAGAAGATCGGCAGTCTGTGCACAATTAACAGCAGAAGCAGGGGTTGGAGCTTCTTCGATGAAATGCATGTTTTTACATTGGCGATTGCAGCAGTCGTCTCTCAAGAGTAGTGTTGTAGTTAGGTCATTTTCGACTCAGGTTCTTGGAGCGGCGACAACTTCAACGTCGCATTGGAAGGAAAGTGAGGTGTACGGGACAGAGTTTGAACAAGTGGATGGCGCTAGCAGTATGAATTTTCCGCGACCTTCTTCTGTTGTTTGGAGTAAAGAACTGGCCAACACAGTGCACTTCATCGGCAGGTTAGGCCGGGACATGGAGGTGAAGTATTTGGACACGGGCAAAGTGGTGGCCAAATGCAGTCTTGCCGTGAGGAAATCTTCGAAGAAAGATGAAGTGCCGAGCTGGTACCTATTTTTGCTTTCCTTCTTTTTTATTCCCAAAATCTAGAGCCTGTGGGGGGAGAGGGTTTAGGGTTTAGGGTTCTGGTTTAAGCAGCAGTGGGAAAGGATGGGAAATTTCTTTTTATGCCTCTGAGGTTTTTCTGAAATGGTGATTTTGATATGTTTTGTTTTTTGATCAGGTTAGAGATGGAGTTCTGGGACACACTGGCACATGTTGCACTCCAGCATTTGAAGAAAGGAGATCAGGTTTATGTCACTGGGAGTCTGAAGGTGGATCTTTATGTCAAGGATGCGGTGCAACATAAGATTGCTCGGGTGTGACATTTTTTATCTTGTTTTATTGACAATTTGTCCATATCATAGAGCACTTGGAGAAATAAATCCTAGTGTCTTTCACAGTTGCCTTATATGTGTGAATATCCCTCCTAGAAAAGAGGAGGGATCTTACACTTGCTCCTCAAGAATGGGAGGGAAATTATGCCTACTTACAGCTGTAGGATCTCTCCCACTCTTAAGGAGCAGGTGTAAGAACCCTCTCCCTCCTTCACCTCATAATCTTTGTATGTTCAGCTTCATGATAGCCCTTGACTAGTGCTTTACAATGGGTAAAGCCCATGGGTGTTGGACATTCTTGTAATGCAGGGCTGGACTCAGCTACCACCTCATACTAGGCCCCTTATTTTGGGAATGTCCCCACCCTGGAGCTTTACCCTACACCTATGCACCAGGTTGTGGATGAGCCTACTGTTTTCTAAGGTGAACTGGGTATTTGGTACGTTCAAAGAATCTGGTTGCTGACAAAAACAACTGTGTGTTGTGTTACCTTCTGGTGCTATTTCTGGGCAGCTCCGGGCCACTGTAATGTGTTGAAGGGGCTGACTTTTGGATTTTTACCATGTGGTGGACAGGTGGTTGTGCAGGATGTAAAGTTTGTGGAACAATCAATGTACCAAGAAGAAGGGAGTCCTTCTTGGGCTTCCCTATTACCACCAGTTGGGACAAGCACTCCACAACTTTCAGGTGTCACACTCTCCCACATTGTTCTGGTCAATTTGATACATGAATCCTTATACCCTGGGTTCCTGGAAATTAAGCAAGCAGAGATTAGACTTAGTAAGCATTCCTAGTCACATCTACTTTGGTTGTTCCTGTGCCAAGGCTACAGTGTGCAGACTGCATTGAGTTGTGTCTGGTCTTGGGTTGCTTTGTTGATTCATGGAAGGAGCTGTGTGGAAGGAGTGCCTCATTTCTAGCATTGACCGGTATATTCTTTTGTTTTTGAAAATCACTTGTGTGCCGAGATCATTTCATTAGAATGTTTAGCAGCGAGCCAGGTTTCAGTTCATGTGATTATTGCTACAAGTCTTGGCTCATTGCTTTTTCCCCATTGTAGCCTGCTTCTCTGCCAAAATTGTGTTGTTATGTAGATCTCATGGCTGTTTTTTGTCTCAAATTGAAAGTCCTTTGTGATGCCATGTGTCAGTTAATTACTCTGGTGCAAAAGCATACCAGGATATGGAGAAGGTTTGGAATGAATACTTCTCAGATCCCACAGAGTGGTGGGATAATCGAGGGAAAAAGGTCAGTACCAGTAAAACTGTGTCAGATGAAAGTAAGATATGCTTGTATGGTGCCTGCCAATCCGTAATTCACACAGTTAGTGTTCTATTTGATAAGGTCCCCAGAAGTAGAGGTTGCAAAGCTCTTCAGCATTTGGCATTCAGGGGAACATGGGGAGATAGACATATGGGTTTTCATGGATCTAACAAACCATACTGTAGAGGAAAGGTCAGCTGACTCAGGACCTGGGTTGGAGCTTTTGCAGCAAAACCCAAGGTATCCAGATTTCAAGCACAAGACTACCAATGAGGCATTGTGGGTAGATAGCTACAAGACCCCTGAGTGGGTACCAGACCAACTGGAGAAGTTGGAAGCTGCAAGAAAAAAATTTGAGGCAAGCAGGGGAGAATTAGCAGGGCACCCCCAGAATGAAACAAATATGACAGGCCTTAAGGACTTCTGAGGGCTCAGTTGCTTCTTGATCATACCCCCTGAATGCAGACTGCAAATCATTATATCAATTCCATGTTCTGGAGGAGTTCAGGAAAGCTCTGCTGGATGCAACTCATGGAGCTGTTTTGGTCAGTTAGGGGAACAAAGATTTATGCTGCAGTGTGGTCTTTGTGTCCATGTGTAGAATATATTGCTTCTATGTGATGGAGGAAATTGGTGCCAGGCAGTTGTACATATCTGTGTCTCATGGTTCCACTCAGATCAATCAGGCAACTCAGTAGTAGAAGTGGTCTTTGTGGACTGCACTGTAAATAGGTTTGAGTGCAAATCATGGTAAAATTTTGTTCATCGGAAACGCCTTTATGGTACAGCAGCAACAAAAGGTTCTGAAGGATTGTTTGATGGTAATGGTTGGTTGTACATATGAGAGGTTGCTGTAAAGGAGTTATTTTCGCCACATGTTTGTGGTGATTGTTGTTTCATTTGTAAAGCCCTGCTGAACTACCGTCAATTTTGTTATTACTCATTTAGTGGTGTCTTGGAGAAAGCTAGGTATTTTTTAAGCATGCGGTATTCTGAATAGGGTACATGATTGCTGTCTCACTATGGGTGGGTGTGCCCCAATTAAATGTGTATAAAATTTCTTTACATGCGTCCAGTACTGATATTGTCTAAATGATGAGCCTGCATTTGTTGAAAATATTCTTCAGTTTGTTGTTTCCTAGATGTACTTATTGATGAGGGGGAGCAGATGCTTGTATGAAGAAGAAAGTTGGAGGACTGCCAGAGAGATGAAGCTGCAAGGGTGGTTGTTTTTGCTTTGTTCAAATCATTGGACCAGCAGAGGGTGCAATTCAAGTCTGACTTCTGTGCAGGTTGGATATGAGTTTTGTTGCTCCTGTTTTAGGGGGAAAATAAATAGTCTGCAATCTGTGGAGGTTTTACTGGTTTGTGGAGGCATCAGTTCTTTTGCTGGGTCCAGATGCTGAAATACAGTGTTCTTGGGTTTAGTAGTATAGACTTGCTGGCAGGCAAGGAAGTCATGACTGAGGGTGAGCCTGAAGGCATTGTGCAAGCAGGGCAATAGGATGATCATGTTCCATCCTGCATTTCAGGGTGACACCGATCGAGTGCTGAGGAGGCAGCAGATGACCACAGAGATACACAGGAGCGTGCACACTAGCAGGGGGTTTCCAAGGAGCTTCATCATTGTTTCCTTTCCAGGCATTTGTTCTCTACTGTGAGACTCAAATGACAGACAGCTAGAGACTTGCCAGAGAGAAGAATCATGACAGGATAGAATTCTATTCTCACTCTGAGAATACCACAAATCCAGAAGGTGGAGAACCTGCTTTGTTGAGTTCAAGCGACAATCACACAGATCATATTCCTTTCACCACCAGGAGACCAAACATGAAGAAACCAAAAGTGCATGTGTCACATGCTTGGCAATGTATAGTATGTTAAAGAGAGCAGTATTATTCTTGTAGCTGGAGCATCTGAAACTGTCAATGATGCTGCAGCTGTTGGGATCAGAGTTCTGAGCAACAAGTTCAAAGAGTTGCTGGACAGTGAGAAAGTTAAAAACAATAAAATTGAAGCCACATATGCAAAGCTAAAGGATGTGAAGTCATCAGCATCTGCAAACCCTTGGGCAATATGTTAGCACACACGAAGTGAAAGGTGATGAGGCAGAAGAATGCATAAATAAATGGGTAAGTGTATATTTCTTAGGAAATGTAGTGATGGAAAGTGCAAAAGATAGAAGAGAGTTTGGAACCAAAAACATGGTTTACTTACACAGCTTTATCTGGCAGCAGAAGAGATTTGTGGCCAATTATGCATAAATGATATTGTCGGTGCTTCTTCAGGGATGGACAAAAGTGAAGCCTCACAACATTACTATGACGCTCACAAAGGGAGAATTTGTATCGGTGCTGTTCTCAAGGTCTTGCCAGGAAATTGGGCTCATAAGCAGCCTCCATCATTTTGAAGTAGGCTACTTTAACATCTCTCTGCCTAGGAAAACGTGTGATTGACCATTTATTGAGCTCTACATTGTAAAGAGCAACTACATTTGATCTCCCACCACCTCTGATTGCAATTATGCCACAGCAAGCACTCACATCACAGAGTGAGTCACACTCGGTTTTTCTGAATATTTCATTGTTCACATCATCAGGAGTGGTTGCAATCAACTGAAAACCATTACATCGGCCTTTCTCGGTCAGTAAGATGTCAGTGAGAAAGACTGCGCCCAGGGATTCAGATTGACGAGTTACAGCAAAAAGCCTTTCTGGTCCAACTTGCAAAACTCGAGGTGCCAAAAGAGAAATTCCGTCAGGAAGCTCGGGAACTGTGAAAGGCGTTTGTTCATGACATTTATCATTTTTACTCACATTGAAATAGTAGACACAGGGACATTGAGGTTGATTTCCCAATTTCCTTGAAGAATATCCTCCAAAATAAACCCCATACCCAATAACACCAAGACCTGAATCTCCCTCTCGGATCCGCACATTTGGGCGGCCATAAATACAGTCAGCATGTGAATAGGACTCCAATTCAGAGCAATACACAAAAATGCCCACTTGGTCTTCAAATTCTCTTTTGCGTTTTTGTGACCCCGGCACTTTGTCATCATAACCCACTAAAATCAGCATGTAGGATGTGCGCTCCATGTTCCTCCACACTAGACGAGCAGCTTTTCCCTTCAGCAATCGGCCTGTAACTGGGGGCAATATGCGATACTCCTGAGTCAAAGGATTTGTAACATACACAATTGATTGAGGATGTGGGTAAATCCCATGTTTCCAGAATTTCTCATTCACTACCATTGGGGTGCCTCCCTTGGGCTTAACTTTGAAGGCTGGCCCTTGGTTTCCTGTATCCACAACAAGTAACCCTGCACATAAAGATCACCTAGTAAAGTGTCAATTCCACATTTAAGATTACGCCTCAGGTGGCTCATCAATGTGCAGATCTTGAACAATGTGCAGTGTCTAACTTACCTGCAAAGCTAATCAAATCATCTACCTGCAGAACCAGCAATAATTCTCCTTTGAGTTTTTCCATAGGTATCATTCAGTTCAATAGGTAAATAGTCTATAGTTGGCAGAGAAACCCAATCTTGATCAATAAGCTCTGATGCGTTCTCCTTGTCAAAACCCACCAAGAACCATGTGTTCTTTCTTGTCTCCATAACAATGGGATGGTAGACACGGTATGTTCTTTTCTGTTTGTCCAGAAACATGGTCCCTGGTGACCATGACTTCAGCGCTTTGATTTTCTCTAGAGGAGATACAGTCAGTGGGATTTTGTTAACCCTGAGATCCGTAGTTAGTTCCCATATCTCATCCATGGAACCTGGATCAAGACTCTGGAATAATAGTAAATTCTAGAGTTTAGATCACAACCCATGTATCACAAGGTTCATGATGTCAGTCCATATATATTATGATGTGTTGCTTTTATTCACCTTTTGAATCTGATCCAATGAACAAACTCTTCTAGACCTTAACCAAATATTCAAAACAACAGCAATAGATCAATCTGCCAATACTTGACTGTGCAGAGTCCAAATTACAGTTTCTTCACCTACAGAGCTGAAATCTCTATGTTTGAAGAGATGGTGAAGCAATGTGGTCTACAAATTTGCCTGTTGAGGGCTAACCTACGTATGTCATATCAATTTTGGGTACCACTCCTTCATGATGAAAATTGTTCTGATTTGTGGATGTTGACTGTTGTTCTCCTATCCAGTAAACCAGAGTTCTATTGCCAATTTCATTAAAGGGATTGTCTACCCTAGGTAAAGCTCTCAACAATTCTCATCAACCTGCCTTTTTGATTGACTAGACTGTATGACAAAACCTTATCAGATTTCTAATTTGCTGTAATCCAGCTGTTTTCCATAGAATTCAGAGAAGCACAAGCAATTTACCAGGCCAAACTCAACAACTATAGGACATAAGCAACAATTTGCATGGAGATCAGGTTGTAAATGCAAACCTGAAACAATCTACCAAACTCCTCTTTAGTGAGAAGAGCTCGAGCATTTGCATATTGCAGTTGGCTGGAAGGATTGGCCACATCCTCCCATTGCTGACCGCCTGGGACTATTTCCTGTGAATCACGTGGCACATGTAGCTCATTGCTGGATTGCATTGGTTGTGGTTCAAGTAATTCTGGCTGCTGCTGCTGCTGCTGCGGGTTTCTTTCACCTGGCACAGTGCTAGTCACCAACAACCTTCTGATATCTGGTGGGACAGTGTTAGCTATTTCTGACAATCTTCTGGAATTACCTGAAACACGAGGAATCGGCCTTGGCAGAATGTAAGATGGGGGGGCTAACTCCACCTCAAAGTCATCTGCAGATTCTGTCATGTAATCTCTGGTGAAATTATGTGCCATCATGCGTGCTGCCAGCATCCGGTCACTGAATTCCTGGTAGGATTCTGCAGCCTGATTTTGACCTGCTGCCATCTCTATGTCCGGTACAACCTTCTCCTTTCCTTTCCTGCTGCGTGTTGTCATTTGGAAAGATCAGTTGTGGCAACAATTTAGTCCAACAAAGCACATAGCATGCCCCACCAATGTCTCCATACGAAAATTCTCCCTGTTACATCTATGAGTGGTCCCAATAAAAGATGATAACAGTTTAGCAATTTGCACACAACTCATGTCATCACAGTCCATAGATGAGGATTCAACCCTGCAGAAAATGTTTGTGGCTGGGTGATGACAAGACAGGTGCTGCTTCTGCTTTCACTTGCCAGTGCCACTTGCACTTCCATCATTCTAGTTTCCATGGAAGAAAAAATCACTCCAGGGGATGACTGGTTCCAGTAAGAAAGACTCCTTTCAAGCTATACACCAAAGGGTGCTCATTCCCAATGGTTGCAACCCTTGGTCCATCCAAAGCTTGCATACTCAAACCACTCTAATTGTAATACCAGGCAGCACACTTTAGCCCACCAGTAGATTCATTTTGCAAGAACAAAGAAGCACCTCACATGGCAGCTCTACTCTTGCTGCATTCCAGGCTGTTCCCCAAGTCTGTGGGCCTCCTGCACAATTTGCACAAAAATTGTCCCAAGTCTTTCTAAAGAGATGTCAATGCAGAGCAGGAGTAAACACCCAGAATTGCAATTTCTTTGACTTGTTGCACAAGTACATATTGTTAACACATGGTCTTCTCACCAGGAATGCGCTTCCAATTTACAGCATAGTCAAGACGAGTCAAATCCTGATCCAGGCACCATTAAGGAAGACAGGCTTCTGGCCTCACCAACAAGAATAAGAACAAAATTCATAGAAACACAGATGACCATCAAGCTGGGTCTTCAGCAAGAGCTGCATGGATGTAAGAAAGGCCAGCTGCAATTGCCAGCTTCTTCTCACTATTGTAGTGATGCAACTACAAAACCTTTTCTTTTTGCAGCACAAATGTTGCATTTACTACATATCCAGAATGATTCATCTCAACCGAGACAGCCTATTTAAGTTCTGCACAGCACTGAATTGTCTGCAGCGGGTTTTGATCATCAAGCACAAATCTCTATGTCCCTCATTATATGCTTCAATCCATGTGGGCACCTGGCTGTTTCGTCACACCTATTTTCCATTCTCTGCTGTTGTTGAAAATTTTGTGCCCAGACCTACTTGCCAGCAGTAGAGTAGATATCTGATTAGCACCACATAGTCTGACACTTTTTCCAGGGTTCAAAATTCAACAATTTTGTTTTCCAATGTGCCCTGCCATCTCCACATCAATGTAAATTCTGCAAGCACCAAGGGAGGGTGATACCACATTTTCTGCATTTGGTTCACCAGACATCATCTCGTCAATCAGATCCCTCTCCACTGCATGCAACAACAGCTAGAAGAGCAAGCAAGAAGTTCAACCATGTGAACCACAATAATGCTCCACTGATGCTGCAGCAGTAATACCATTTCAATAAGTGACATTAGATCTATCCCTACACCTTCTTCACAGTTCTGCAGTCAACAAGATAGCCAACAACATCCTTAGCAAACACTTGTGCAATGTAACAAGCTCTGAAAACAAGGCATTGTCAGGAAACCACAGCACCTGTGATCATCATCCCTCCTAGTGAACAGTAGTATCACAAGCTTCTTTCAAGCTTCTTCCTGCATTTGCCATACATACCCGTCACATTGCTCCCCCACAAACATATGCAAAGCCTTCATCGCTCACTTTTGAATGAGCTGATCATGAGCATCCACCTGCCGTCATTCAGTTGCCAGTACACTGGCAGCAGATTGCTTTCCAGATCCTAACAAAAGCGACAGGGTTTGGAATGTGCACCTTTGCATTTGGTGACAGGAGTTTCCCCTGCCATCTGCCCTTCCCACTGCATCTCACAAGTAGTCCAGATTTGTGGCATCATTCTGAGATACAACTTGATCATCATCATGTGTCAGCCAGGCATTCTGTTGCTGATGAACACTCTCCAAGGACCATCCTGCAGATCAGCATACATGTCAAGGAGGCAATAGACATGTCTCTTACAACCCATTTTCTCATGATCTGGAGATGGAGATCATTGTCTTGCCCTCTTCTTCCTCTTCTTCTTCAAGTGCACATGGCATGGCATTGAGCACCCAATACGTGGATTTCTTCTTCTTAGCAGACGGCATTGAGCACTTACCAATGTTGTCAGAAACCTTGTCTTCTGGTTGCATTTGTTAAAGAAAGTCTGCAGTGTTTTTCTCAGGCTGCTCTGCCTGAAAGTCTCTTGCAAGCTTTTGTGTTCTTGTTGAACACTCGTTTTGTGTCCCCTGGTGCCATGGAAGAAACAAGCCCAGCTCTGTGCTTGTTCTTCTTCTGCTGATGTCCATGGGACCGTCAGTAGTCTTGCTTGCATCAAGCCAGAATGCCTCCTACTAGATCTTTCTTTCTATATTCTTCTTTCTTCTTCTTCTTCTTGAAAAGCTGCATACCTTGCAAACAGGAATCATGCACAGGATGTTGAAGCAGGTATCTTCCTCTTGCCTCCACACTGCGCACTTTGCTCTTTGCTCACTGATGTCAACACATTCCTCCGCAACAGACGTCAACAAGCCTATCGCGAGAGAGAGAGAGAGAGAGAGTCGTGGCGTGAGAATATGAACCATGCTTCTTCTTTCTCGTGACGACGATGCTGCTGTTGGAGAAAAGGCAGCCGCGGCGAATCACGATGTGTAGCGAATATTGATGCCATCCGGGAATTCCGCTTCCAGAAAGAAGAAGAAGAAGAAGAAGAAGAAGGTTTGTTATTGTTGTCATCTTCAGAAAAGCTGTAAGTCGATCGTAATAATAATTATGATTGTTGTTGCAACAAAACGAAACAGTAGAAATGAGAGCTCTGGAAGCCTATTCTTCTGTTTTCTGTTCTCTGTTTTCTGAAGTGTTTGTTGTGAGAAGAGGAGGAGCTTTCGCAAAGTAAGTAGGGATTTGCGTTCAACACCCGTTGCTGCCGCCGCTGCTGCTGCTGCACAGCCCTTGGACGCCGAAAAAGTTTGGACGCGAACGCGAGGGTTGTAAGTATTGCTGGACGAGGCTGCTCTTCTTCTTTCTGCATCATCACAGACTTGGACTGCTTGCCATGTCCGTGCCCTATTGAGAATCAGCTTTCACAAAAGCAAGCTTGAAGCAAGCAAGCGTTTCTTTTCCAAGGGAGTTTTGTTTCTCCGTGATTGCAGCGTAGAAGGAGGAGGAGAAGCTCCTGTTGCAGCTATAGCTAGAGTGTGTGATTGATGAAGAAGAAGACTATCAAGAGCTTCTTCCAAGAGTTGTGGATTTTGTGAATCTTGCTGCTGCTGTTGCTGTCGTAGTTTTCTGAAGAAGAAGAGGCTTTTGGCTGAACTTTTTTCCTCGAGGATTTGAAGGTTTCTGGAGAAGAAGAGACTCAAGAGTTTACCGTGAAGATCTTGTTTCTAGGGTTAAGGAGAAGAGAGAAGGGAGGCAAGGAGGTGCGTGCCAAGAAAGGGCGTGTGAAGAAAAAGAAAACAGCAATAATGGCTGATGCGATCGCGGAGGAGCTCGTGCGATTACTACGGGGGATAACTGTTTCTCTGACTCTCAAGCTCTCTCACTTCATCTCTCTCGTTTCCCGTTACAAGAACGCAAGCTCTGCGGGGGCTGCTGTAGGATTAGCCATAGCTTTATTTTGCACCTGGAGGTACTGGTGGAGAATGCCGAGGAAACGACGAGGAGGCAGTAGTAGTAGTAGTAGTCGTAGTCTTAATCACATGGAGAAAAGAGGAGGAGGAGAAGAGGAAGAAGAAGAAGATTCATCATCTTCTTCTTCCTTGGAGGATCCAACAAGAAGCACCACCATGGATCCAAACACAGGGGTAGCAGCAGGAGGCTCCTCATCTTCTACAGCAATTGCACGCTCCATCACACAAGCAATGAAAAGGAGTAGCAATACTACTACTGACAGCAGCACTGGTAGTATGATTACAGACTGCAATGTGGTGCCATCGGTGGCAAAATTGGTGAAGCAAAAGCTGAAGGGAGGGAGGAAGATGACTTGTCAGCTTTTAGGAGTGATATTAGAGCAATCCTCAGCAGAGGAGCTTCAGAAACATGCAGCAGCAGCAGCAGCAGTAGCAGTGAGACCACAGGTAGTGGAAGTATTGCTGGAGATTGCTCGAGCTTGTGATTTGTATCTGATTGCAAGGGTTTTGGATGATGAAAGTGAGGAATCAGTGTTGGCAGCACTCGACTCTGTTGGCTTCTTTACAGTGCCAGGATCAAATCGCAACAAGGTTTTGTTTTGCAGCACAGAGGTTGGAACCTCATCCTTTGTGCGACAGCTTGAACCGGACTGGCATGTGGACAATGTTCGGGAGACAAATGCTGCTCTGGCTCCTTTTGTTCGTCACCAGCTTCACATTGCACCCTTGGGAGCTTCCCAACCAATTGCATCAAATGTGTTCCTTGCAGATTCTCTCGAGCATTTTTTTGGGTTTCCTGCCACCGCCAGCAGTGCAGCACACGCATGAAAAGCACATGCATGTAAGCTTGAGCTTGATTTAGGGTTGTGCCAGTATTTTTTTTGTTACAAAGCAGTGGGTATCTACGTTTTTTGTAAGCTACATTTTGACATCAGATGTGCCTCAGACTTTGGCAGTTTTCCCTAGAGAAAGGCTGCACAGTTTGTAGTTGAATGTTTTCCTCAATCTTCAATCTGGTTGTGCTGTTACAGATACTGTTTCTCTAAGTTAATAGAATACTGATGTGTTTTTGGGGGATTTCAGCTCTCTTGGTTTTTGGGTTTTTCTCTCTCTGGTTGCTTGGCACAGCAGCTGAATGCAAAGACATCTCTTTCGAGGTCATGCTGCTGTGTATCATGTAACAACAGGAGGATGAAGATTTCAAGTAAATACTTTTTTTGCTTACAATTGCCACCCAGCAGTTCCAACAAGGAACAAAGAAGATGCACGGATAGTTTTGCTAGGTTTCAACAAGAGTCATGAGAACAATCTTTAACAGATTGTTACCTCGATGGACAACATAATTCAAGGTTTGCCACTGGGTGTGTTTCTCCAGAACCCATTGAACAATGAACAAGGAACACATTGAACTGTTCAAACTATTCCTCGATCTTTTCTCTATTTTCTTGAGTTCTTTTGAGTCTTTTTGCCTTTTCCCCAGTTTGTTCATATTTTGTTGGATTTGGAATCTTGATAACCTTGTTGTCGACTCATCTCTCGAGATTATTATGGTTGATTGAATCATTAGTATTGTAAAGTTCTCATACTTATGAAGATCTGATCTTGTGTTTTTAGATGAGTGCTTTTTAAATGTTGATTTATTTGTCTTATGTGATTTTAGGATATAATAAGAGTAAGGATATCTTTCCATGAGGGCAGCTATGGTCACAGATACACACAAAATGTTGTGATCACAACAACCTAATGAACAACCACTGAAATGGAGCTTCGTTTCTTGGTGCATGGACATGCGGTGTCTCATCCATTGGAGAGCTACAACTGGGGTTGAAAATCTATAAGAGTATTAAATGTTAGGAACTATGAGCATGTTTCATATGAAGGGAACTTTCCAAAAGAATTGAAAACAACACTTATTTCTAGGGGAAAAAAAATGATAGTCATCACTATGGTGATTCATTATAGTTTGATTCACAATTCTTACATTCGGTTGGTTTTGACTAGTAGATTTGGGAAGGGGACTTTGAGCACACCTAAACCCAAACTAACTTAATGAAAAGTAGTTGTTAGGGTTTCAGTTTTATCAATATAGCACCTTTTTTTTTTAAATTTACCTAATAAAATGCACTTGATTGCTAAAGGATCGGTTTTGAAATAATTTCACAATACATCTACCATCGCACATTACATTCTTTTTGCATGATGGGGTTGGACAATCAATTGAACTTCTAGTAATCGAGAAGACAAAATGCTTGTGTTGAGAGATTCAAAAGAAGTGAAAGTTTTAAATGATATATTTGGTCATGATGTTCTTCATAATCACATGAGAGACAAGAATCAATGCTAAAGTGTTCTTGACTACATCAAGAATGTTTTTAAAAGAACAATTCATATCCTTTTTTTTTCATTTTCACAATTTGTTGTAATAATCATGACAAATTCAAGAAGATTAACCTTATATTTGCTTCAATTTTTTTTGATCCCTCCATCAAGTGTCAACAAAATTTGAGAAAGAAATTTAGAAAATATGATTATAATCAACAAAAATTTGAATGGGTCACCCCCATCTAGTGTTTCAATAGCTTGCTCACATCAATATAAATATGAAAAAAATTATTTAATAGTGAATTGAAGAAATAATTAAAAGTCAATTCACACTTAAGGATAAATTATTATTTATTTTATTAAAAAAAAGTTAGTATAACCTAAAAAGTTAGGGCATTAGTTAGGGTTATCATCTTTTAACAAAGGTAACTACCATTGTATGCTAATATTGTTCATATTAAACTTTTTAGAAGCTTATAGATAAGACAAATAAAACATGTGCTACTTTACTATTAACCCATTATTCAAACATTGTGAACAATATTCACGGTGTGGTAAGTTCCTTGTCCCATCATTACTTTTCCTTATTCAAGAATCATTGTTTTCCTTTCATTCATAAAACTCCTCCATATTACAATTGTTTTCTTTTCAATCCTAGAGCTCCTACATGCTCAAGTTTTGTTGTGTTGTTTTTTTTATCATGAAACCCCTTTACACTTAAACCCTTACTTGCAATCAATTTTGCTATAAATTGTCGTTGGACCTGACTTAGGTCTTCTATAAAATATTTTCATTATTGTTCAAGTTTGTAATGGTGATTTTTTTCACTCAAATCAAAGCTCATTGTAAAGCTCCCCCATTCTCAAATTATCACGTATTATTTTCACTTGCAAACATCTTTTATGCTCACCCTTGCTTATGATCAAACTTGTTGTAAATTGTTGTTGCACACAACTTGTGCCTTCTATAGATTGTTTGTGATCTTTTTTTACTCTATTATTGCATTCTTTGTAGTCTATGATGCAAACATTACAAGTGGTTATTCATATACAGTTTTTGCAAATTGTTTTGCAAGTTCAAATTTTAAATCTACAAGGTTTCAACATGTTTGAATTGGGTTTTTTGTCCACAATTCTAGCACCTCCTCTAGGATATACTTTATTTATTTTTTAAACAATGCCAACATATTAATTTTGCACCAATACCAAATCTAGTGTGTTTATGAATTTATGGGGAGTAAAGAATTTGGGGACTAGGTTAAGGATTGAATGTTCACTTGGTATTCACACTTTTTGATGACACAATACAATGACCCCAAGTGGATTGAACACTTTCATGTTAACAAAAGCTTTGCGTAACACTTGACACAAAAACTAAAACATGAAAAAAAAGAACATATAATTTTGATCCATTGTCCATTTGAATATATGTGTAGCTTATAACTTGTACAAATTAGTGCATGCGTCTAAGTATCTACATTGTTATAATTTTTTTGCTATCATAAAATCAATTGTCCATTTGGTCTCACATGAATTTGTTTGTGCAATTAACTTAATTTCGAATAATTGCTTAAAATGGCCATTTAAGGCAATGAATTGGTTCAAATCACGGACATGTTCATAGAATTTTTTGGCATGCCATCAACCTATGGTGCCATAGATGTTATGCAAATTCATGTGCAAAAACTAAAAACCCATGTTTTTGCAACTAATTATTACTCTTTCAAATCCAAAGGTTACAACATTCAGATGCAAGCTATTATGGACCATTGGAAAAGGTTTTGAAATGTGTGTGTTGGGATTTCAAGTTCTATCAAGAATGCATGAATCCTCATGCTAATACCACAATCACCAAAGGAAATTTGTTTGTTGTTGACCGTGGACAAGAAAATATAAAAACTTACATTCCAAAAGACAAGGGCTATCCCGTGTTGCCATGGTTGATGGTGTTCCACAAGCAAGTAAGGGTATGCCACATTGCTTTCAAAACTTTGTACAATTGGTAATTGTCTTGCAATAAAAATGTAGTCAATAATTCTTTAGGAACCCTAAAGGAAATGGTTAGGGAGCTTGTATAAAAATCCAATTAAATTTTTTTTTTGCACATAATGTTGTTGTCTATTGTTGCATGTTGCGTAACTTGATCTTCAACTAAAAAAATGATGATGTTGAATGCTTGATGATTTAGTTGGAAGTAGAAAATCAACCAATTTATGTTGTAAGGAGATATGAACAAAGAAATGCAAAAGTAGGTACTATCATTGATGGTGAACATGTTCTTGTACATGTTAATGAAATATTTAAAAACACATAATGAACTACATTAAACCAATATCTTGGAACTTGTAAGCCATGTATTTGGAGATGAATCTAACATTATGTTTTGAAAATTATATGAATTTGGAGAACTAAAAATTGAAATTGAAAAATGATCACCTACTTTGTTTTCCTTGATTGATTCAATTGACATGAATGTTGGCATGTGGATTCTTTTTTATATATGAATTTGAGAGTATGTTTATTGGTGGAGGTATCTCCATTCTTTCTTGAATGAAAATATGATACATTGCAATGTTCAAATTGGCCAAAACATTCACCATGTTTTTGTTTGTGCGATGAATATTTTGGTCTTCATATTTCAAATAACATAATAGGTCTTTGGTTTTTCATTCTTCAATTCTAGTATGGCATTTCAAAATGCATGACATTAATGTGTTCCATTGTGTTAACAAAGATTATTGTTCTTGTTTGAAACCTTAATATTGGGGGGAAAACATCATCTTCATGTGTTTACACGTGTGTTACTAAGTGTTAGTGGTGTCATTGGTTTATTTGCAAGTGTAAATGATGTAGATGGAGAGTTACTAAGGATCATAGTCATTTGGACAACTTTGAAAGGATTTGGAATTATCATCAAGGTTTATAACTAATACTTAATCTCATTGCACTCCATTTGTTGTTGCTTATTGTCTTTGACTTACATTCTCCTCAAGAACATAATCATTTCCCAAAAGATTTTATAGCATTAAAGTTCAAGGTGGAGGAAAATTAGGTGTTATTTTTCATGTGGTGTAATATAGACCATGAATGTTACTGAGTGAAAAGGTGAACAGTAAGTGGCAAGTATGTGAACATGAACAAGTGAGTTTGACGAAATATTTTTAAAATATTCTATCCATGTGGCAAACATATTTTTTAATATTTTATCCACATAAATAGAATTTTTTTGGTGACATGGAAGAATATATTGCCATATGTAAGATTCTTCATGTTTAAAAGAGAAAGTGGTGATGAATCCACATATAAGAAGGAAGGGTGCCAAAAACTTAACTTGTAGTAGATTGTGCATGTCAAAAAACATTCAAGATCAATGTCAATAGTTGTAACATTTTTCCCACAATGGGCAACTTTCAATGATATACATTTTTCACATAGTATCCAATAAAGTCTAAAGAAGTTTGGGTGTAAACAACATTTTCATTACATCATTTATTGTATTTAACTATGGAAATCACTACCTTAATTTTTTGTCTCCATTGTTCAAATTTAGTTTAAGACCCTTAAGGTAGTCATAATTATCCCTTAAGAGCTCTAACACGACTTAATACATGTTGAACTTAATCCCAACTATATGTGAAATGGTGAATGAATTTTTCAATTTGCCCACAAAACAATACATAATGTAGAATGTAGTACAAGTACTTGTAATGCACCTATTGGGATTATTTGCCCAAGGAACATGCCATCATTGTTATAAAATTTATGCATGTGCAAGTAGGGAAATTTCCAATTATTATTTCATATTGTTTATTATTTTAAAGAGCACCAAAACTTACATTGTAAATTTGCCAATACCTTAGTGGAGTCTAGTTACAATTGGGGGGCAACAAAATTGCTTGGAAAATTTGATTGCTTTCTTATTTATTTATGTGTTAATTTGACAATTTGAACACTATAACATATGAAACAATTTTATTATTACAAACTGTAAAACCACTTGGGTGTATATAATCTAAGGTGGCACATTTTTTGAAAAAAAAAAAGTCCACAAAAATCCATTATACAATGTTAAATTTTTGAATTTTTCTAATATCATGGGTTCAATGGTAATAAAGTTCATGTATCAAAAGCAATAAAGTCCATATTAACAAGAGCCCACCTACATATTCCAAATATATACATCTTTAGAAAAAACAACTTTGAAATTTGAGAAAAAGAAATTATGTTAAGGACTTATGAAAATATGACTCAATTTGACCATTCAAAAGTCCCTGATTAGAATTTGACTATGATTTTTGAGGGAGAATTTTCACATTAAAGTTTAGATTTCATGTTACACCACATATTGAGTCATTATAAATAACTTGAAATGAAATTCACCATGAACCTTTTTAATTTTCAACCATTCTAGTATGTTGATTAATTCATATTTTTGTACTTCAAAAGTCCATTGTGAAAAGTGGTTGCACTATTATTGAAAAATAATTACATAGGTATTTGCATAATCAAGTTGTTAATGTATATTCAATTTCAAATTCTTAATTTGATAAATTTGATTAAATTTGTTAAAGGTGTCCAAAGAAAGGGAATTCTACAACATTGGCACCATGATTCAAAATGTGAGTCACCTTAGTGTGCATTCACCCATTTGTGTGCATCCATAGGTTAATTTTTCAAAAAACTCTCACTATTAAAAATATTTTGATGTTAATTTCTTTGCTATTCATCAAGAACAAAATCAACTTCTTCCAAGTATGGTGATTGATGAATATGCACATTTACACCAAAGTTGATTGGATTTGATGCAATGTTTCATTCATGGATGAAATAAATTCACACAATCATGGCTATGTGAATCTCCCTTTAATCTTAATGTTAAATTTTCCTTTTGTTTAGATGATCCAAAAACTTCCTCACCTTCCAAGTGCAAGATATGTGAAATATAGGAAAACCTTGGGGCATAATTGGCTACAACATTAACAATTTTACAAATGTCATCGAATTATGTCATTGTATGAAAAAAAAATTCAATTATGTCTAGACCATGTTGGTGTTGACAACCTTTCAAATAAACATGGTACATTGTGGATTGTTTGAAGCATTGAAACCATTGTTGGTTGAAGTGCGAAAGTAAAACCATTTAACAATCCCATTATATGTATAATTATAATTAGTTCAAACAACTTTTGATAATTAAAATGTTCCATCAAAAGGCATTAAATGTTTCAAATTAAATATAACATGAATCACCTTACATCCATAACTAAAATAAGGCTAATCACATATGACCAATGTGGGGAAAAATCAAACTTTAAAAAATGCTAGAAAGGGAAAGGTGTGAAACCAAATTGAGGCAAACATGTTAGCTGAACAAATGGTGTAGACAATGAAATAAGTTTTGCAAAAGTATGGGCTTCAAGAAAACCATACTAGATACTAAAATCTATTATTACCATAGTCAGTTATGGGATATAAGTTCAATCAATTTATCTTGCGTTATTCTTATTGTATGTTATATTATTTCATTATGAACCTAAACTACTAGCTTTAATTCGATGAGATGTGATGGTCAATTTAACAATTTGCATGATCCAAAGGTGTGATTTCAAGCATGGGAATAATAGCTATGTTTTGATGAGTAATGCCTATGGCTATGAAGAATTTAACAATGTTCAACATTGATATATGTTGTGTTATGCCATTATTTGAATAACTGGTTATTGGCCTTGAGTTTGTAGATTTGAATCAAAAATTTATGCATACCTACAACAAACAATAATTGTGTTGGATGTGATTGTGAGATATATTATTTTGCATGCATGGGCTACTTTTTGAAGTATTATTGTTGGAGGGGCAAGATGGTCAAACATGGAAAGATCATTTGTGTAATTGTGTGTCATGTCAACTTTTGAAAATATTTTGATGGAACCAAGTAAAACTTATATTTGGTAGTTGTTCTAGTTGGATTATGTTATATGGGCAATTTACAAGGGTTGCCAATATTATGTTAATTTGTGATCAATGTTCTAGAAATTGACATATAGGAAATATTATTCCACCATTTGAGGAAGTGTTGGTTGAAAAATGGTTTTACCTTGGATGCACTAAATAGATTTAGGTACCTATTTTTATAGTTAAATAATAAGAATATTTTAAAGTTTTTCTGTATGATGATTCAACTTTGGCTAAGGATTTGGGGGATTTACAATTACATAATTAACAATTGGGTTCACATTTACACACAATTTGCTTGTCCTTTCACTTTAAAATCAAAGCGCTTACTCTTGGTGAATATAAATAAATGATTTTTAACATGGCTATTTGGCTGAGGGGGACTTTAACCCTAGATAGTGGAGACGATTTGAAGGTGAGGCACCATTTAGGGTGATTTATGTTATTTGGGTTATGTGTGTGTACGCGGATAGTGATAATGGTAAACATTGACAGGCAATGCATGACATTTGTTAACAACTACCCAATTAAATCTAATTAGGTTAATACTAAAATTGTTAATGTAGTTAATTACGTTTTAGTTTGGAATTGGTTATATGTGAATGAGATTTTGAATTTTTTTGTGTTTGGATATAATCTCAAGTTGAATGTTTTCTAATCATTTTTGGTGATTTGAGATTCCAAAACACATAAGTTTGTTTTTAATGTTTTTAATGCAAGTTTCGTTTATGCACATTGTTGTGTGAATTTTATCAAGTGTGTTTTAGGCTTGGATTTTTGCATGTTTTGCAAACAAATCATATCTTGGTTTAGATGCCATTTGAAGTGATTTATGTTATTTGGTTTATATGTGTTCAAACAATGATAATTGAAAGTGTTGAATGATAATGCACAACATTTCACACAAAAAGAAAAGAATTATGCACCATAATGAACCAAATTAATCTTGGAATTATCAATGAAACTGATAAATTTGGTCACACTAATTTGAAATATTTATAGTTATATTTATAGAAGTTAAAAAAGAAGGAACAAAAAATTAAAAAAATAAGTTTAATGGTGGGACTACTAATTATTGGATCAAATAATCTATTTCAATAGTTAATACTTTTACAACATAATTTAAAATAAAACAAATGAAAGAAGGAAATTGATCTTTAATGCGAGGGTTTTTTTTTGAGGGGATGGCAAATTTTTGTTTCACTTGGCAAACCAAGAAAATAACCCAATGTTGATTCATACAAATGATTTTTGTGAAAAAAATGGGCCTGAATTGCCAAATTTTTTCCCCCCCTCCAAAAGCACCATATTTCACCAAAAATAAAGTACAATTCTCAAATATTATTTTCCTTACTTTCTTCTCTGAATTGTAGCCAAATTTGGCTAATTCCTCTTGTGTGTGTTACATCACAAAAAAAATAAAATATTAAAATTAAAAATTAATTAAAAATATTTACTATTATTGATTTATAAATGGATAAATTAATTAAATGTTTTAAATGAAAAATTAAATTATTTATTTAAAAAAACCCTGGTAGCTTGGTGGGTAGGAAAGCTTCCAGAAGTAACATTTATACAGGGAAGTGGCGATTGTGTTGAAACACCAAATCTAACAAGAAACGCGGTCTTTCTTTCGCCTCTCTCATTGTTCTCTCTTCTTCTTCTTTCCGTCTTCCTCTTCTTCGTCTTCTTGGGAATTTTGCACAAAACCTCGTGGTTGCAGATTTCAAGCTCCGTCGTGTGTGTACTTTGTGGGAGAAGGCCGGGTGGTTTGTCACTCACTGCCCTAATAAGGGCTCATCCATCATCATCATGGCTTCCAAAAGGATTCTCAAGGAGTTGAAAGATCTTCAAAAGGATCCCCCTACATCATGCAGTGCCGGTGCCGACCCCTTGCCCTAAAATCTCTCACCAATTTTCTTCTTGTTTTCTGTTCCGAATTTTGTTGTTGTTGTTGTTGTTGTTGTTGTTTTCTCTTTCCTTTTTTTTTTTTTTTTGGGTTGTGGCTTTGCATGTATGAACTGTGTGTCTGTGTCTTTGTTTGAGCAAAACCTTCGGGGGCTGCGGCCAAATTTTTGAGGTCAAAAGAGTGTTGGAGTCATGGGCCTTGCAGATTAGGGTTTGTGCAGAATAGGGTTTTTGTGGTACTGAATAAAAGGGGAATTAAAAAAAAAAATTGCTTGCTAGAGATGATTGATCATCTTTGCTGGTGGATTTTTGGAATTTGGGGAAGACTTTTGTTCCATTAAACTTAAAAGGAATTTGTTTTGCTTCACTAATAGTTTACTTGACACACATATGTTTTGAAATTGTGTGTGTGTATGTGTGTGTGTGTGTGTGTGTGTGTTGTGTGTGTGAATGATACATGGGCTTCAATCTGGGTCATGCACATGCTTTGGTCACTAGAGATTTGCTGTTTGTAGTTGTCTGGGATTCATGATTTCTTCCTTTTTTGTTTTTGAACTTGGAGGATAACTTTGGAGAACTGATGAGAGTGGTCATTGTTGCAATCTGATGATCTTGACAAGAAGAGGGTTAAAGTGATGCAATTGTGTTGTGATGCCATGGCTTGGCTCGGCATGTGCTTTGTCTTTCTAGGGTCCAGTTTGGAATCCAGTATGTGTGTTTTTATCTCTTCTTTGAGTATGGAGATTCTTTGATTCTACTCTCACTTATCTCTTCTTTGGCATGACTGTCCTTGGGTGGTGACAATGAAATAAATAATCAGCCCATCTTGTTTCAGGATGCAGGAGAAAGATACCATCATTTTGCTGCATGGGCTTGGCACATGCTTTTGTTCTCTAGGGGGTTTAGTTTGTAAATCTGTACATCCTTCCTGAGTGACCATGAAACATCAACCCAGCTTATTTGTTTCAGTACACAGAATGATGAGATCATGATAACTGTATTATTAGTCTCACTAAACCTGATTGCATTATCATGTTTCCTAGTGCTGATTCTGTCATCCATCACCTTCTTTTATGTCAACCACATAATAATTGACCTTTGACACACATTTATCTGGATGGTTTTACAGGGCCTGTGGCAGAGGACATGTTTCATTGGCAGGCAACAATTATGGGTCCACCTGATAGTCCCTATGCTGGAGGTGTATTTTTGGTTACCATTCATTTCCCCCCAGATTACCCCTTCAAGCCCCCTAAGGTAATTGTCCTTTGTTTGGGATATACTATGAGTATTTATGGGCTGGAAAAGCCTCCAAATTTGTTCTTGAGAAAGAAATAGGGAATAGCAGATTTTTGGCAGTATTGTGGATGCTTTTATGTGAAGTGTGGCCATTAGAAATTGAATTCCCTTGGGCTGAATGTTTGATTTGGAACAGGTAGCGGTACCCTGTCACCCCAACAGTGGGCCTTCATACAGCACAACCCCAATCAACAATGCCTTGGAAATTGGGTCATATGCTTGTGAAGTTCATACGCTAATCTAGCACCTTGTGTGTTGTTCTTGGTTCTTGGAAACTGTGCAGGTTGCATTTAGAACAAAGGTGTTTCATCCCAATATCAATAGCAATGGAAGTATTTGCTTGGACATCCTCAAGGAGCAATGGAGTCCAGCATTGACAATTTCTAAGGTTCTACACTTATCCCCATCTATGTTGTCTGGGTGCATTGCAGTATTGGTAGTGAGTACTCTGCCACCAAACACACTTAAAAGGCTCATGATAGCAGCCACATGACTGGTTACAGGTGTACTTCCCATGGTTTTCAGTCTTATGATTTACACCTAGAGAGTTCCTATTCTCCTCTTTGCAACTTTTGGTGGAATTCTTGGTTTCCATATATGGAAGTATATTCTATGGGTTTCCCCTTCTTGCTGGGTGCTACACAGTATCATGACTGAGTCTTACTGTTACTTCCAACTTTTCACAGAAACTCAGTACATTAGCTAGTAGTTACACTGGGTTATACCCACTGATGTGAGCTGATGAAGTCAGTGGGTAAGTTGTGATAGAGTAGTCACTATCATACATGTTACTGGTTATGAATGTCACTGTTTATCGTCACTGAACAAGTGCAAGACTGTCAATGCTGTTCATACTGCTAGTTTTATAGTCCATCTTCAACTAGTTCTTTCCTTCATGTATTCCTTCTTCCCTGTTCAGTAGTCCTTATCTAGAGTTGTTCTTAACAAAGGAAATTTTTTTCATCTCATTCTGGTTGTCTAGAGTATGGAGATTTCGTGATACTCATGAGAGTTATGGTTACTTGGCAACAACCACTCTTCCTGTTGCTTCTAGAAATCCAAGAGAAACTCAGGATGCAGATGATTCTATGATGTCTTGCCTGAAATCTAAGGTGCATCAACATATACTTATGGACACACTGTCAGGAGCTGATAAAGTCAGTGGGGATTTATGGCAGCTTGTCACTGCTATTCATGACAAAGGTGATGGTCTGAGATGTTGTGAGTGACACTCATAATGTTGTGACCACACTTATTATTGCTGTGGTAGTCTTGGTTTTACTGGAACTAACTGACCTTCAAATTATTGTTGTGGACTTTTCTCTGCAATCTCATAGATATGTTTACTCAGCACAATTACTGTGGTGCATATGCGTAAGATGTTGTCATTTATTTATTTGGATGCTTATCTTCAGAGTGTTATTGCTGACAATATTTTGCCATAGAGATAATTATTGTTTCTGACCATCTAGCCATCAACTTTTGACATGAAGTCTGGACCTTGTACTTCACCCTATTTTTAACTGACTGGACTAGACTTTCTGACTAATCTGACTTTTATTTGTGAGATTTGGAAAGTAACAAGTCGTAATGGGTATGCAGGTCTTGCTGTCAATATGCTCACTGTTGACCGATCCCAACCCTGATGATCCACTTGTACCTGAGATTGCCCACATGTACAAGACCGATAGATCCAAATATGAGGCCACAGCACGGAATTGGAGCCAGAAATATGCCATGGGTTAGATATTCTGCAGGTCAATTGTTCTGACAAGATGAGCTGATAAATATTTATTCACTCAAATTGGAGTTCAGATAGGGTTTCACAATTCTGAGGTTTTCCTTTGGCTTGTTAGATGTGCAGTAACAGCGATCTTTTGAAAGCGACATTGTGTTGTAAGACTCTATTCTCTCACGATGGTTTGTGTCCTGTCCTCTATCTTGTTCTAAATGGCTGAAACTTTGGAATCTGCCATAGGAAGGCAAATCTTTTGTAGGTATAGTTTAATGGGAAAGCTGACTCAGAGGTTATTATACCACCACATTGTGCCACCCCTTGTCAGAATTTTGTGAGTTGTCTGAACTATTGTTTTCCTCTTTTAGTGCCTTTTAGTGCCTTTTTCAGTCATGCTCAGTCCTTTTTGGCTGGGCAAGTCTCACGCGAATCCTAATGTGTTGTAGATATACCATTTACCCAACTACTTTCTTCTTCCAATTCTTAAAATTCAATATATTGAGTCATGCCATAGGTCTAATGCTTATGAAATCACCTCCAAGAAATCCGACTCATCAATCAACACAAGCCAAAATATCATATTTGGAAAATCCTCATATAAAAATAGACCTATTATTACCTAGGGGCCAAAATCCCTTAAGCTACTATACTTTGTAATGAATCTAAACACAATGTCGTTGCCTTGACAAGCAAGGCCAACAAACAACCTTCCTTAATAGATTTCATCTATTTGTAAATTGAATGTAGTTGAATTATGATATAAATGAATGTGAACTGATTGCTAAACTTCATTTTACAAATGAATGCATTCCCCATTTGACGTGAAGATGAATGAAGCCCTTGATTGAAGCTAATGCAAAAACTTGTGTGTTAATATTTAGTGGATGAATTTTTGGATGGGTGAAAAATTATTGATCAAATCATGAGTGATGCATTGATATGCTTCACTAATGAACTCCCATATAACTCAAATGGGTTAGTTTTGGGTTAGGATTCAATGTGACTATACCCACCCAACATGAGGCCATACCCTTTCTTCATGTAGTTTTGTCTTAACTAGTTCACTAAAAACAACTTTTCAAAACAATTAAATCCACCAATTCCAACAATCCCATAGGACAAAAGATTTTCTCTTGACATCTAGTAAAAGCCTATGAAAGGCCTAACAACATTGAACCTATATTTCACTCAAGATTACTCCTAAAATAATTCTAACAATGGGTTTGGCCAAAAGGTTTATTTTAACACATGGGCACAAGTCTATTGTAGTGTTGTGTGATTATTTGACTTCTTACAGAATTTCTGGTTCCAAGTTTTTAAACTACCATAATTCTAAAAACATGAGGTTTTCAGAATTTTTTATTTTTATTCTTTCAAAATTTTGTCCAATTCTTTTTTTTGTTGTTGCAAATTTTGATTTTGCCAATTCTCTATTGAATTGATTTTTTTCATAAGCAAAAAATGATTGTGTGTATATATATATGTTATTTAGGATTTAAATCCTTGCCATGTCAAAGAACCATGGCAAGTATTAGTTGGTTTTTTTTGACAATGCCATATGGTGATTGTTTCTTCTCATCATATACTATCACAAGATAAACAACATGACATTTTTCTTTAATTATCTTTCTCACAAGCCCAATAGCAAAAAAACAACAAACAACAAATTGATTCAATGTGTTTCACTACTTTAGTTGTATAAGCAAAATTCCCATCTCATGGACTTGTAATTATTAGTCACGGTGATTGTATGTATATTGAATAGCATGACGGTAAAACCAAACCCAATTGAAAAGATGCCTAAACTCAAAATTCCAAACAAAAAATCTATGAATTTATGTCAATGTTCAAATGTCAAATCAAAGCCATGTTCAATATCCACCATATTCTTCATCACATGTCCCTTATCCTTAATAGTAGTTTGCTTCGTGTTAAAGCTCAAAGATGGCACACTTGAAAATTGTTGTAAATTTATGGTAGGAAACATTTGTAACTCCCATCACATGACTAAGCTCCTTTTGCTACCCTAGCCCTAATTGTACTTGCCACAACCTCAAGGAAAAGATAAAAAGACAACAAAATATCTTCATACCCTTCAATCAATCAAGGTAAAACCAACTACCATTTGAGTTCAAGCCGAACCACATACAATGATAGACCTAACATGCAATGCAAATATATAAGCCAAGCATTGCATCAAGCATACAAAAAGCACAATGCAAGCGTGAAGCAAAATTGGAATCATCTACACCAATTCGTGTGTGCTAAAAACCTACAAATACAAACAACAATCCAAAGGAGTGAATATGGATTTATAGCCAAAGAAACTATCATTGTTCAAAAATCGTGATAGTGCAACTCTTAGGAGTAGCAACTAAGGCAATAATAAAATTAACAACATTTGTTCATCAAGCTCCATTTCACAAATTGCAAGCTACTCTAGAACGACAAGGTACAAACACGACCTTACAAAACACTAATTGCAAAACGAGATGTGCAAATCACAAACTTACAAATTTCAAATGAACAAATCATTTAAGGCAGAAAATCAAATAATGCAAATTGCACTTGGCAAACCTCCAACTACAACACAAATCAAAAAATAAAAAAAAATAAAAAAGCTTAGTGGGTATATAACCCAAGTTGATACCTAGTGAGAGTTTGTAGTTGATTTTCATAACTACCCAACAATGATCTATTTCAAGAGCTCTCTAGACTCCATGCATGTTACTATTTTTTCTACCTAATTGAGAGGAGAAAGTTTGAATGATTGCATGACTCTTCACATTTTAGGAATATCGCCCCCATTTGGCCTAAAGTGAAGGTAATAATTGTTTACACTTTTGAAGTTTTTTCTTCCATGATAGAGTTTTGCAAGTTTTGGAAGCACTAGTTTAAACACAACTAGAAATGGATGATGGGCCTTCAAGGCCATGTCCATAGGTGCAAACCAGTGTGGGGGAAGTTATAAAAACTGTACCAAACCCCACACTTCGATTATTAGGGCAATTGTTAAGGTTGATAAATAAGGTTATATATATACTGAATTTTAATATATAATTATGATTTAAAAATTTTTCAAATACTTGATTCTAACATATAGTTGCAATTTTCAAATTTTAAAAATAATTTAGTCAAACTATTACCCAAAAAACCATTAGTTCTTTTATCTAGGTTTTTGAAATGATTGAAATCAATGGTTCTTTTTTAATGATTTTTTTCAAATACTTGAAACTTGTGGTTATTAAAAAATCGAATAATAACCCCTCACATTAGTGCAAACCAATGTTAGATAGTTCTCTCTTTTTCAAGGAAAGAGCTGGTGAGTAAGAGTTGAATATATGGAACCCTAATAAAACATAATCTAATAACTAGCTTTGTTGGAATATGGTGGTTGTCACATTTTGAAGAATTAACAATTCACCAAACCGAAGGTTCTCCATTTGATTTTCATTTGAGAACTTGACCTATTTGTGAGAGTGAACTAAGGTGGGTAACAATATTTGATCTCATACTAGAAACTAGGAAAGGTCAATTATACCCAAGGATAGTTGAAGTTTTCAATTTCTTTTTCAGTCATTAATTGGAAATTGAATTGACGGCATGCTTTCATTGTTTGTGGAATGACAATTTTATTTATTTATTTCTTGATTCTTTAAAGATTTGAGAATGCTAATGTGAGTAATGGTTAGGGCAAGATTTGTTCATTAGTTAACAAACACTTAACCACTAAGCTTGTGTAGAGGATAGTGCTATACATACATGCAATATGTGGTGGGATGGGTAGGCTAATAGCAATTGCAAGTTCACATGTTAAATGAACTCCTCCTACATTGCAAGAATCAATTGTCATAAAAGTTAAAACACCTCACACTTGAGCAAAATTCAATCCAACTAGAAGCGAATGTATATGTTGAAACTCGATGTGTGAAACATGCTCAATACGGAATACCTTATTAGTAATGTTATAATTTCATTCTTGAGTTTGATTTCCCAAGTGGTTCTTTGACGAGTTCTATATACTCATATTATACCCAAGACTCGTGAATGAAAGTTACGAAAGTGAATTAATTAATATCATAATTAGATTGAATCAACTTTTGAAGAAGTTTACAAAATACCCATCTATTAATATTTTCACTATTCTAAAACACTCCATATACCATAGGTTTTTCTGATCACCTAAACTTTCAGAAAACATGAACTGCTGGAGGAGGTTCCATTCCATGTGAAACCGAATTACCCACTCAAAGGGGACATGAGGAACTAGTTCATTTGCTGTGAGCATTTGCAGTACTAGTAGCCTACTTGGACCAAGTCAAAAAAGCAAGTTCTGAGATTGTGTAAATCATAATGTTTGTAGTAAACTATGATCTGGTTCACGTGGTCACTTGCAGCCAAAGCTTCTAAGAACCACCAGACTCAGTCATGTAATTCCCAAATCAAACACAATTTCTGATTCAACCAGAGAGAGACCCAAGAAATTGAATCCAGACAACTTTTGATCAACATCATCTCCTTTGAGCATCTGCAACAGTGCTCACTATGTGACTCCAGACAGTACACTTTATTGGAAAAAAGTCAAAATGTGGCGGTGTAGCTCAGGAAATTGATTTTTCTGCACCAAATTCGTGCAGCTTGCCGTGGCTGGTGAAAGGCCCAACACAGTTGTGCACCTCCCGAAAAAAGTGTAATAAATTGCACCTGACTGCGGCTTAGTATTTCTGATTGGTCGATCACAATGATTGGTCCAGGTGGTTTGCTATTAGTAGTTCCCCATGTATTTGCAGTTCCAGTTTCAGTTTTATTAGTGGGGCTGCCAAAAAAAAAAGCTAAACTTAGACATTTAATTTTACTATCCAGAGTTACATACTGAGCACTGTTGGAGATGCTCTTAGTCTCATGTCCCAAACCAAAAATGACACAACTATACACACACACACACACTCTCTCTCTCTCTCTCTCTCTCTCTCTCTCTCTTTCTCATTCACTCACTTCATATGGAGAGTAGATGGAGAGGATGTGTAATGGTTTGAATTGTTGACCATTATGTGGGTGTAAGGTGCCAACAACCCCGTTATGGCATGCTGGGCAATGCACCAAGGGTGAGGCCATTCCATGACATTAAGGTCTAGGTTGATGCATATTCAATACTTTAATAACATAAAAGTTCATGTTCAATAAACAGATTTTGGTCACTATTGCTAGAGTGCATGGGCACTTATTTTGGGGAATGCATTACTTTGAGGGTGTTACGTGCTGTAAATCACCCCGATGTAAATGTGGATTTCTGTGAATGTTTGTTTGGATGAATTTATAACAATATGTAAAAGAAGAGTATCGAATGGATGCTTCTGTTGTAAATGGATCGGTCCTTCAATTGATGAACTTTCCTTTTCCACAAATGGAATGGGTCCCTATGTCTAACACACAAGGCCTGTTCTGCTTTAGAAGGTGCTCCTAATGACAAAAGGCAGACATTCAAAAGTGCATCATCACATGTTTAGGTGAATACAATTATTGCACCGTTATTTGAATCTATAAGAGGATTGTAAGTTCTTCCAGTTTTTTAAGGTATTTCAAGTTCAGAAAACCGTCGGTTCTGGTTCTTTGAAAAGGAACACCAGAATCAAAGAACCGCCAGTCCCGGTTATTTCAAAAGCATTAAAGAACCGTTGGTTTTTTCATGAAAGAAATTATGATAATGAACTGAAAGTTTTATGGTCGGTGATTTGATGTTTTCAATTTTTTTTTGAGAATCATGGTTATATGCCAGAATTGGGTCTTTGATTTTTTGTTGAAAACCATGCTCATGAATCCTATTAACCACCATGATAACCACCAGGGTCTGTTCTTGTTTCTAATAACCATGCAACACTGGTAAATACAGAATGCCCTAACCACGGTATCCCCTAGGGTAAACTGGCCCATCATCGATCGCCTGCCTATGACTGAACACTTTTTTTGGCAGAGCTTTCTCAATTCTTCTCCATTTTGAGTGATTTAAAATGTTATAGGAGCGCCTTCTCAAGCTCTACAAATCATCTTTGAAATGCAAAGCCAAAGGACCAGCCAAAAAAAGCAGTAAAAAAATTATGTTTTTTTAAATTGTAAAATGCGTTTTTTTTAATTTTTTAAAATTTTGACCTTTCCTACTTTCAAACCTCATAACTTTCTTATTTCTTGTTTAAAATTCTAAAGTGCCATAGGAATGCCACCTAAAGTTCTACAATTCATCTTTGAACACTAATAGCAAAGAAACAACTTACATGGAATTTTTTGGGTGTTCAGGAATTGGCCTTTGTAATGTTTGGTGGTTTGTTTTTTTGAGTTTTTGACCCCTCTTCTTTGGAGGGCCATAACTTTCTCAATTCTATTCCATTTTTGACAATTTTTAATGTGCTAGATGTGTCAATAAAAGGGGTTCAAGGTTTTTTTTAGACACGAGAAACAACAAAGCCCTTCCCTTGGATCCGGCTTGCCCTGAGTGCTTAAATGTTCAATCACCAGCCAATTTACTTTAATGAAACAATTAATATGTATAAACCCCACATTATCTCTCCATAACCATCATGTTTTTCATTCCTTGGTAGAAGAGGGGTAATTGTGGCATGTTTATTCCACACATGTAATAATTTGCATTTATTCATGTATATGGGCAAAGGTTTGGTTATAGGTGGCATGCTCCTTTAAAGGTTTCACACCACAAAGTTCCATGGAGGAAAAGGCTAAATTGAAACAACACCCATAGCATGCCATGATGGATGGATGGATGGATGGATGATGGGTGGATAACAAAAGATTTATCATTGGGCAGTTGTTTCATTTGTAACCAAGGGTGGTTAACTTAGTTTAGGTTTTCATTTTTTCGTTTTATTTTACAAACCTTATATTAAGTATTTTGTTATTTTAAAAAAAACATAAATTCAACTCATTACCAATGTGTGAATGGAGTGCAATGGATCACCATGAAAATTATCAAATGGATACAAATAAATAAAATTCCCAATAATTAGTAAATCGTCAAAAGCTATTGTGAATCAACAACTAATGATTCATTACAAGTGAAGGCAATGGAATACATTTTACTTGAAATGCCAAAAAATGTTTTGGGTTTAATGGTAGGGATATGATATCATGACAAGCACTAAACAAGAACAATGAATTAAATGCAACTCCATCTTTGATACACAAGTATGCATAAATACCATCTCCATCTTCATGTTAGATGGTTTCATTCAAAAAAATAGACAAAAAATAACTAGTCATTTTGAGTAGATGATTTAGTTGTGAAATGGGCGGAGAACACTTTTAGCTCATAATTCTTGTCCTTAGAGAAGTTAGATTTCATTTATAATTTTATAATTTTCACTAATAGTCAAATTATGTGAAATGCTTGAAAAATTACATGGATGAGAAGTTGAGGAAAAAACTTGCATAATGGATGAAAAGTTAAATCTTAAAGTTACAATATGGATGAAAAATAGGGGAAAAGTTTGCAAAATGGATCAAAAAATAAGGATGAAAAAATGAAAAATATGAGATGACAAATTCTTCCATTCTAAAACTTTTTAAGCCTTGCAACTTTCTTGAATGCTTTTGGACCTATGGAAATGTAGCCAATGTCTTCAAAGAAAGTGTGATCTCAAATTTTTTTTTCATTTGGAAACTTTGCTCATGGTCCTTTTTCTCTCCTAGGCAACTTGACTTCAACTTGACCATAGAAATGAAGTCAAGTTGCACAAAGAAAGCTCCCCAAGACCCACCATTTTCTTAGGTGACTTTATGAAGTGAACTCCTTGGAATTTGTTCATTAGGGGGGAGAGGTCATTTGAGGAAGAAGATGGCTATTGACAAACAAATTAAAATTGAAATCTCCTACTTAAAGACATGGTTCTTAACCGTTGCACTAGAAATTTTCACCAAGGTAAATAAAACAAGAAACTACACAATGGTAGAAGGTCAATGGGGATTTGGGGGTTAAGGCTAGCACAAGAACCATAGGAACTAGTTTAAACCATTGCACCACATGCCTTTATTTGGAAACTATGGGGAAAAAATGATAATTAGACTGTTCATGATAATTTTGGTATAGTCAAAAAAATTCAAAAATATATATTTTAGTTCCAATTGACTTGCAACAAACATCAAGCCCAATATCACATTTAAAACATTGCTCTTCGTTAGTGTTTGTTGACATTATGAGATTTTTGACAACATCTTATTTTTATTGGCAAAATTTCACCAAGAACCATATTTGAAAATTCTAGTGATGATGATAATCATAACTAGTTTAAGTGAAACACAATATGGTCATCAACTTGACAACTATGAAAACATTCTATATGAAATTTTAGACCTAATTATTTTGTTCCTTTCAGCAACCTACTTACATGGATATGAAAAACCAAGTTAACATGTGCCTTTTCATAATTCTTGCACTAATTTGCATCCCCATTCTCTTCAATTGAATTTGAAGTCCATTCAATGTATTTGAATTCAATTTAGAAATTTGAATTCAATTCACTTCAAGTTACATGCAATGTCATTCAATAGTTTCATTTGAATGGTCCGATTGCAAATTTCCACAAAATCAAATCATTTTTTCCATCATTTCATTGTCGTTTGTAATGCACAACAAGGCAAAGTGCAAGTTTAAAAAATAGCAATGAAATGACTTTGGTGGGTTACAATCATTAAAAATGAGGGAAAAAACAACTAACAAAAATGACCAAATTTATATATGAAGTTTTCAATATGTAGCCATAGATATAGAAGGTTGATTGAATATTTTAATATCATATTTACCTTGGTTATTTTTATATGTAGCCTAATTGGCAATCATCTTAGGAAGAAGTTTCATTTATCCATCTATCCATCCATGGTTGTATTGGTGAGTATTCAAGGCTCATTGTTCACTCACTTGGCCACAATGAACTAGCACACACCAACACACTAGTTAGTTGTTATGTCCATTGAACAGGGAGGATTTTTTCATCTAGTTCTTGAACTTGTGTTAATCACCACAATATCATAATCAAACTTTTTGGTGTCGACCCTTTATTTAGTTCTTTTTCCTTGATTGCATTTTCTCAATTATGACCTCACCTACATACTACCTTCCATCATGGCCCTACTCACGAATTAAAAACCAAACTCCACCTACCTACCCACCCACCTACTTGTTGGGTAAATTTGTAATGGAGAAACTATATGAAAGGTAACATATTTACCTCATGTTTCACTCACTTAATTTTTGAATTTGTGTTCATAATTCATTTCTAAAAATCTATTTTATTTGAAATTTGTATATGTTAGTATTGTTATTATTGTTTAGGGCGTCTACCATTATAATTATTTAGTTTTAATGTCATATGTTGATTTATTTAGGGATGTGTTTTGATTTAAGGTTAAGCTTTTTTTCAAGGTGAATGAAGAAAGGTCTCAAATTATAAAGATTACACTAAAGGTTAAAAAAATTACCCCCTTTTTTATTTCATTAGCTTTGAATTTTAATTCATAATTCATTTTTAAATTATTATTTTGTTTGACATTTGTATATGTTTGTATAGTATTAGTCTTTAGGGCATCTACCTTTAGAATTGTTTAGGTTTAGTGTTTTTTTTAAATAATGTTGTTTGTTGATTTATTTAGGCATGTGTTTTGATATAGGGTTGAACCTTTTTTGAAATTTTGTGACATCACCTTTCAACATCAAAGGTATGGTTTCCTTCCTTTCGTTCATTTATGGTTTTACTTTTAGTAGAGTTTAGTTAGTTTCCTTGTTTGTCTATTAGGAAACAAAACATTTAAACTCCCAAACAATTTATCAAAATTTTGTTTATTTGATGATAATTTAAGCAAATTTTCCATCCCTCATATGGGTATTGCATGGTCATCAAATTGGATTTGGAATATTACAAGTATGACATGCAAGTATTACATGTTTCGGTCCCATGCACCATGTGGTTTTAAAATAGTCATGTGGGTATTATTTGGGTTTCATGCATAGTGTGACTTGTAAATAGTCATGCGGGTATTACATCTTTGGGCCCATGCATAATGTGATTTTTTAGATAATCATGTGAATATTGTCACTTCACATCCCATGTAGAATGTAGTTTTTAGGTTCACACATGTGGTTCTTGCTTTGATTTACACTTGTTGCCACACTCCATTAATGAAGCTTTAAATTGCATTTTAGGATTTAGGGTTTATTCATGAATGTGTTATGATTTGTGAATAATCTTTTGGTGCATGCACACATCATTGTGTCTTCAAACATGGGAAGGACTTTGAAATCCCAATTAATTAAGATCCAAAACCCTTCAAAGTCATCATTTCCAAATGTGGACTTGGTGCGGACAATTGATAAATGACATGGAGGTTAAAACAAAGTGTGAATTGAATTTGCTTATATTTCACATGCTCATGCCCATAATTTTTAGAAGATGAATGAGGGGATATGAACACCCCAATGGAATGGAACACACATTGAAATTTTCCTCCACAAAAAGATGTCAAGTTTAGATATTATACACACAACTTGTTGTAGTGTAAATAAATAACCATCTACCATAAATCACATATATGAGCGAATGGGTTACCTTCATGTTGCCAACATGACCCTAAGTATGTTCCTTATATGTTTTATTATGTTTCATGATGTTATAATATTTGAAGGATCACATTTGGACTCAATGTGTTTGGGGTATGTTGTCAAACAAATCTATGATAAACATAAAATAAATTAGTGACAATGGGTGAACGTCAAGGAAATCATGACAAAGGATAATTTCATTAAATAATAAGAATACATTGCCTATTTAAATTGAAAGCACAACAAAGGGAATTGGCACTTGCACAAAACCCCCCCCTTGATTCTATTCAAACTTGGGCATATAATCACTTCAACAATCTATTTTATTTCCAAAATGGGGATGAAAAGTTAATGCAGTTCAAGTCCCATTCAACATAGGGATCCAAACACTAATGCAATTGCAATCCATGTTTTCATTTAGCCACAATGTGGCTATTTCATTGGATGTCACATTTGGCACCAACAATGTCAGTTTCAATTGTTCATGTTGATGGTGTTTAATGTACATTGCACCAAAATGTTGATCGTTAGGTCATCACAAGTTGATAAACATGTGAATGATTAATTCTACTACTTGGGAAATTTTTTTATCAAAGACGTTTGAATGGAAACCATTTTGTTTCATCATTGATGATGCCCTACAAGCATTGCAAGCAATATGGTGAGTGGATTATTTTGTTTAAATCCTTTAAAAAAAAATTCAACTTGTTTAATTTTACATATTAATGTTTTTGGATGTGCGTGTTTTTCTAATGTGAAAATTGTGTACATGCATATGATTGTGTGCAGTTAGGATAATGTGCCCATTTTTTTCTGCACAATATGTTTTGAAAAAATGGTGTTTATAATCAATGGAGAAAATTGAAAATATAAGGGTGTGTTGTGTAATATTTGATGACCTTCATAGGGTTATGTACACATCCATCAATCCTAATGAGACCAACAAATGCTTGAAGGGATGTGGGAAAGAAAAGGTGGTTAAGAGTTTTCAAAAACACAGGTTTGGTGATTCATGGATTCAAGATTTTTGGACTCGTTATTGCTAGTTTGGTATGTAAATTCATTTCTAATTATCCTTGTCATTTCTCTTGTTGACACATATCCAATTTTTTTCATTTTATGAGTTATTCCAAACACATATAAAAACCTTTATCCTTTAATGCATTATGCATGTTTTGGATGGTGTACACATTTAATCATCTAAACTTGTTAATGGTGTTTTTCAATCATTTAATTTATGGCTATGATCTAATAATTACAATGTGCATGGTCCTTTAAATTTGTGGATGATTGGTTTTCAACAAGTGCCACATTCCAACCAATATACATGAGCAAACATTGAAATTTACCATGGTGCATTAAAGCGTTGGTTTTGTTCTGAGACAAAGGGTTTCAAAAGGTGTCAAACTAATTGGTTCATATGGAGATTAACAATGACAACAACTGCATACCATTACATGCACACCTCAAAGATGAAGAAGAGGGGATTCATAAAGAATAGGGTTGTGAAACATATTGTGAAAAACAATGGAGAAGGTGGAGAAGGTGACATTGATTCTACATACCCATGTTTAGTACCAGCCAACCTTTGAAAGTGACAATGCTTGGATGGTACAAACCAACACCTTACCAATATGACATACAAGTGACATCCATTTACTAACTATGCATGTCGCACATGTGGGTGGGCATTTGTGAGGCAATTTGTGCAAGCACCAATTGTTGTTATTCTCACATGCATTGAGGTTTATATGCAAGAGGATGTCATAGATTATTGTGCCACATGGTATATATGGATTTGATCATGAAAGCATGGCACCCATGTTTATAAACCTATGGCATTTTCTAGATGATTTGGACTCTTCCAATGAAAATGGAAATGATAGTATCCAAGGTGGAAAAGGGGTCATGACATTGGTGAAATCCCCACCATGAATGAGAGCAAGCTTCCTATGGATGATGTTGGAGGATCTAATGAACCAAAAAGTTCAAATGCTCCAATGGAGATAACACTAGTTCGTTTGTGTGACATGATACAAGAGGTCATTAAAAAATGCAAACAAGGAGTCACGCTTTGTGACCATATCAATTCATTCATGAGAGCTAAACATATGAAACATTTCCTCAAAAACATGAATGCATCATTACACTTGGGAATGGTGCTTCATCACATGGAAGATGGTTTGGACAATTATATTCCACAGATGAAAAATTGGCATGAAAAAATGGTCATGCACACAAATGTTTGTAATAAAAGATCTCATAAATAAATATCCCATTCGTCACCCAATATATCGTCATTCATTATTTCTTATATTGTGGCCCAAAGGTCACCAATATTATTGTGTACTTACCCAATCCAATATCTATCCCATATTTTCAATTTTTCCACCAACCTCATAATACATCATATGAGTAATACATCTAGGTTTTGTAATATGAAATCACCATGGACATAGAAAGAACACAATACCAATGCATGTATTGCAAGGATTGCTAAAAAAACTAATAACAATTAGGAAGCCCTTTTGTAGGTATTGTAAGTTTGGTGATGCAAATTGAAGGTTATGGCAATGTGAAGAGGGTATTACTAGTGGGTCAAATTTATAATGAGCTTAAAATTCTTGTTATGCGGGTATTGTGGGGTTAATAGCATGGCCAATGACATATTGGTATTATGCGTGGGTATTGCATTGCCTTAGAATTTGTGGCATTACCAATAATTTTTAAAAATTGAAATGGGGTTATTGCCATAATCATTTTTTTGTGATTAAATTTACATCCAAATTATAGTATTGCATTTTGTTAAGTATCCTTGATTTAAAGCTAATTAACCAATGTACATGTTAATTTTGGATGTACTTTGAATGCAAGTATCACATTCAAGGATTTTAATGCATTATGTAATTCCTATAATCTTTAATGACTCTATATTATCATTTTAAGGCATAAATATAGTCGATGCAAATGAAACAACATTGCTACAAATTATTACTTGTCCAAGATAAAAAAGTTGAAGCACCGTTCCTCAAATGCAATACTTGAAATTTTTGAAAAATGCCATTTCAAATAAAAAAATAGTTATAACACAACTTTAGTATGCAATGCTCACACATAGGCTACAAAATAACCTAAACCATATTTTAGAAAATATAGATGCAATATCCACATTATATTCAACATTTGCCATATAAATGCATAAATGGATGTGGTTGTAGGTATTGTAGGGTTGGCCTCCAAAAGAATAATGCATATTATGTGGCCCACATGCATGTATTGCAATTTGTAAGGTGGCCCCAAAAAACTAATTGTAATTATGTGAACTAGATGTGGATATTGCATGTTTTAGCCAAAAAACCTAATGGTTATGACATACATGTGGGTATTACAAGATCAACCAAATCATTACAAATTTTTTGACCCACATGCAAGTATTGTAGTGTTGACCACATTGCATATGATAACTTTGCTTCCTTATGGAAGCATTGCAATATGGCACAAACCCAAAATTAATAGTTATACAGAAAATGTCAACAAGGCATAAATGTAATATTTCAAAAATTTCAAACCAAACACATAATAATAAAAATTGCACACATTGTTCATGGATCCTTTTGGAATTGTGATAATCCACAATTGCTTACATTTTTTGTAAACAAAAGGCCTTATTCCATTTTCATTCCTAGTTTGTCCCACCCCATGCTAGCTTTGCCTTTTTGGGCATAAGCAAATTTTTTGCCTCAATTCTTGCCTTGCACGTCTTCATCATCTTTTTATCCTAGAAAAGATATCATGTGGATTGTTTCTCATGGCACAAGCTAGAATGTCAAGACTCTTTAGCAACAAATTTGAACCTAATTTGACTAATGCAAATTTTTGTAATTTAGTCTTATTTAGTTAAATTTTGTGGCAACAAATTTTCAAGCTTGAATAAATTTTTCTTGCTCATTTTGCTATTAAATTGAATGCACATCACTTAGGATGCACACATTCAGGGCATGATGATCTTAATGATGAAGGCCCCTTTCATGGGTGGAGGGGTGTCCATGTTTTGCTTTCTTTGTGGTCAAGTTGTGCTCCATTTTGAGATGCATGGTTAGTAACCATTTTGTAACATATGAAAATGCACTAACCTTGCAAACCCATTTTGAACCAACATTGGTCCATTATGTATCTTTCCTTACTATTTTGGGTGGGCCATCGTGGTTTGATGCTTGAGAAGCATTATTTGTTGGAGTTGAGGTTTCATGTGAACAATTAAAATTAAAGAGAACCACAAATGATTAAATAAATAAAAACTTGATATTATGTGTTGAAATTTTTAATTAAATACCATGAGGTTATTGCATGTAAGACTGGACCACAACCATCTACATAATACAAGTATTGCTTTCACTTAAACCTAAGAAGCCATAACCATTTGAGAGTATTGCAAATTAAAATTTGCCAAAAAAAAACCCTTTTTTTCATTTCACATGGAGATGGAGAATGGCTTGAAATTTAGTTTTTGATTTTGATTTTCACATAACCACAACAAGTATGACCACCAAGGTGTAGCTACACCAAATACATGATTATAATGAAACTATTTTGAACCTACCATTGTTTCAATTGTACATTCCATCCTTCATTTTCCCCATTGGGGTGACGGTTAGTGTCCTAAAGAGAAGAGACAATTGAATTGATACACTATGCCAAAATGTGGCATCCATGATAGCTATGACATATTATGATGTACTAGTGTCCCAACCTATCATGGAGTCATTGATGCCTTGTGATTATGCCATTTATATGACCATAATCATGTTCATGATTTCTTGCCTATAGTCATCTTGAAAAAAATGACCAAGTGTGCCATTAACCTTGTTTGACTAAAATTTCAAAATTTGACAACCATGATGGGGGGGGGGAAGGGGAAGGGGCTCATGTTTGCAAATTGAAAATCTCTCTCAAATTTTGGTGTAGGATTAAGCTCACAAAATTACATAATATTCTACAACATAGAACTTTCACAATTTTTTTTATTATGTTATGTTTTGGTTCATGGTTTATGATAAATTCAAGTTTATTCTAACAAATATCCTCTTTCAATTTGATATAATCCTATTAATATCCAAAAGACTTTTTAAAAAGTCCAATGCCCCAAAATGCCATTGTTTTACAAGTCACCATAATTCCATAATGGGTAACCAAAAATATAAAACTTGACCCCTATAAATTTCTAAGGTTCTACAATTTATTATCACATTTGACTACCAACTTACCTAGCCTAAGTTCCTTACCTACCTACTTAACCTAACTACATATCTTTGTATTTATTTAATTTTAATACCTACCTACCTAGCTTACTTACCTACCTAAATCGGTAATAGTTAGGTAGGCAATAACTAAATATAGCCCACCTACATAACCTGGGGTATATAAAAAGCTAACTAGGCCACATACCTATATGTATTTACTTACATATATATTATTTTACTTAAGTTTAAACTTAGGTTAAATTAGGTAGGTAGGTAGGTAAGTTAGGTAATAATTAATATGTAATAGGAAGGTAGGTTAAGTAATATAGGTAGTTAGGCATGTTACCTTTGTATGGGACAAAAGATGTGAGATAATGTTATAATCCTTCCCTTTTGTTAAAATTACCCTATATCCTTTTTCAACAAGTTTAATTTTGTACACTGTATAAGTAGGTGAAAATATAAACTACAAAAAATACATGCATTAAAAAATTCAAAGTGTAAGTACCATTTGTGATTAACCAAAAAAAAATTGTGATCAACAAATTAAATAAGGTTTTATTTACCTAAGCCTACCTACATATCTACCTAGGCCTACTTACTTAAATTTCTAGTTTACACCTCTAGGTACTTAGGACTTAGCCATCCATGTGACTCCACTAAACATAACCGTGTGTCTATACTTAATAAGTTATTAAATACATATGATTTATTTTAATGTATTAAAAGTAGACAACTAAGATTACACAATCTCTTGAAACCAAATATGTTTCTCTAACGTTTTTTTCAACTACAGTCATTTAAATCACATGACCAATGGCATATATATGACTATGACTAGAAAAATAACAAATAACATGTTCAAATAGATTATGTAGTCATGTAATTACAAATGACATATATGATTGCAAACATAGTCATTTGTGAAGTAATATATGTCACATTTTTGTGTAGTGATAACAATTATGGACAAGTATAACACTTGTTAGATGTGAAAGTCAAATCTCCAACTCTTTTATGAGGTTGGAACATTTTGAACATTTTGTTGTTCATTTTGATGGATCAACTCACTTGTTGCCTCCTTTGTTGTAGGAATGCATTCTTCACTTGTTATTAAATTTAATAGAGCATTTTGTTGTTCAATGTCAAAAGTTGTTACCATTTGGCATCATCATAATCTTTTTTGAGAAGCCATGGTACTAGCACTTCTACAGATAAGAGCACAAAGAGGAGTGAATACAAGTAAACAAAAAAGATAATAAAACTAAAATGAATTGATTTTGCTTCTTTTAATTCTTCTTTTGCGTTTTCTCATTTGAATTTTTGTTATTGTTTTTCTTGATTTTTTATTATGATTTTCCTTTTTCCATCTTCATCTTCTTTTAAATTTTTTTTTCTTCTAACAAACACAAAAAAATCAAAAAGGAAAGAGGAAGGGGGGGTACCTTGTATGATGGTAAAAAGTGATGGGTGATGTCGACTTGCAAATTTAAAAAAAAAAAATGATTATGAGTGTTGCTACCTCTCTTTTGTTTTACAACAAAAATAAGAAAACAAGGCATGCAAAAAGAAAAAGGTAAGAAAATAACATTTACAATAAACATTTCTACTTGTAGGGAGTGTGGTGATGTGGTTGAGGTCAAAAGTAGGCATTAGCGGTGGAAGTGCAAAGCTTGTGGCTAACGTCATCTTGCAAAACCAAGAAAAAGAAAGAAACAATGCTAATGGTTGTTTGCCATCGCTATCTCATCCTCTGGCAACAAAGGTTAGAAAAAAAAACCAAAAAATGACAATGATGATGAACATGTTATTTGCCATAATTGTTGTTCATCTTGTAACAAATATAATAGCAAAAAAGGAAAAAAACAAAGTTGATGAACATGCTAGCACATCATTGTCCCACTCATCAATATGCACAAGAAAAAAAATTAAAAAAAATATAATTCCTCTTATGTTATAGTGTGTTCATCTTCCAATAAACAATAACAACAAAAAACCACATAAAAATTCTTATGGTGAAGTGCACATTCATCTTGCAATAAACAAACACAACAAAAAAAAACATTAAAAAAAAAAATTCTTGTTCTTCTTGATTTACTCCTATTATTTCATTTTCTCCCAATTTTTTTCTTTTTAACAAATTATTTTTAAAATGAGGACTAAGAGGGAGGGAGGTGAAACATACCTAGGTGCAACACAAAGCTTGGGAGCGCTCACTAAAGCCGCGAATGTGTAGGTAGAAGGAAGATCTCAAAGTGGTTCCTTGGAAGTTAACAAACACCCAAAAAAGAGGCTCAAGTTTTTAAAAAAAAATGATGATAACAAGCTACAAGCTTGTTGTCATTGTTTGCAACTAACTAGAGTTGAACTTAAAGGAACATAAGATTGAATGTGAATCAAAATTTATTGTTACTTTTTGCACAACAAAGAATAACAACCCTCAAAATCCTCTTTAAATTTTTTTCGGAAGATGATGGTAGGCTTATCATCATCTTTTGTAACAAGAATGAAAACAACAAATAGCCAAACTTGTTGTTGTGTACAAAGCAAGAAGATAACAAGAAGATGATCACAAACTTGGCTCATTGTTGTCTTCTCTAGCAAAGGAAGAAAGAAGAGGAGATAAGAAACCTTGGCTAAAGGTGGAGGTGAAGTGGCTTTAGTGATATGATGGTTTTGACGATATGAAAAGTGAGGTGGGGAGCAAGTTCAAACTCAATTGTGTTGCAATGATGGTCGAGGCAACAAGAAGGAGCGGGTTTGGGAGGGGGAGGTACGCAAGTAGGGTTAGTAAGGGGGTAGGGTTAATAGGTTAGTGGGTAGGTAGGTAGGTAGAGGGGGGTATGTACAAGGAGGGACCCAAAAAAAAAAAAAACCCTAATTTTTTTCTTTCTAAATCCACCCAGAACCCCTTGGAAGCTGAGTTAGGTTTTAATGAGATGAAAGCCCAAAATGGGCTTTCTCCAACTGGTGCATTGGGTGGGTACTGGGTCACATGGGGCCTAGTCACCCTCAGTAGGATTACAAGTTTCTAGTGAGAATTCCACACTCCCAAAATGCAGGCTCGCGTCCATAATTACACCTTTCGCTGTCATAACGTACACCAAAGCTGGCAGAATGTACACTCATTCCCTGCCATAATGTACACCACGGCTGGCATAATGTACACCTTGCCTCCGGTAATGTGCACACTGCTGCAAGCGGACGGTGTGCGTAATGCCAGGTTGCTGCGGTTCTGCGCAGGTGTTGTTGGCCGCAGACGGAGTCAGCGTGGGACCCGATCGCTCGCAGGGTCTCGGTCGCAGGATGTGTGACTTGCCAGAATCTTCTTCTTCTTCTTCTTCTTCTTCTACAGCTCGCCATAGCCATCAAGGATAGGTACGCAGCGCTGGCCAAAGTCGGCGACAAACCCACAAACCGCGTTTGTTTTTGTTCTTTGTGCTGTTCAAGAGAAGAAGAGAAGTAGAAAGAGGAAGAACAAGGAGAAGGAGAAGAACAAGGACAAGAAGAAGAAGAAGAAGAGGACTAGTGGATCCAGAGCTTTAGAGATTCGTGGGTTTTCATCTTTCGGCGGAGAGAGAAAGAGAAAGGGGGGCAACAGCTTGTTTCCTTTTCCATGGCTTCCAAAAGGATTCTCAAGGAGTTGAAAGATCTGCAAAGAGACCCACCTACATCATGCAGCGCCGGTGAGACCAGATCTTCTTCTGTTTCTTCTTTGTGCTTCGGTTTTTCCGGTTAAATCTTTCAACACTTTTTGTATGCAAATCGACCTCTTGTGGGGGTATGATGAGGGTTGTGTTCAAGTCTTGGGTGCTTGCGGAAGAATAGTGTCTGGGGGAGAGGGGTATGTGTGCAGAGGGGAGGGTCACTGATGATGAGTTAGGTTTCTGGATTTTTTATTTGTTGGGTTGGAAAGAAATCCAAAGGTTTCATCTGGGAGTGGAGATGGTTTTCCAGCTACTTTTACAGTCATGTGTAAAAGACCTAGGCTTGTTGTCTGGACTATGAGTTTCTCTGGAAACAGAACAGGAGCAAGAGAAGAAGAGGAGTGGGTGGGTGGGAGAGAGCTTGTGAAAAAAGAAGTGAAGTGCCTATTTGGTGTTTGATGATGGTTTTTCCTTTCTTTTGTTTCTTATGTTAATTTGCTCATGAAATTGTCTCCTGTGTTTTATTTTGCCTTTGGTGGCACACAAATTCTCTGTAAAAGTGTGCAACATGAGTCTTCACCTAAGCTTGCTTGTAGGACATAGGTTTGCTATTGCTTGTTTCTTATTTCTCAAGGCATGAGGGGTGTGGTGATATTTCCATGCTCTAACTTGGTTTGTTTCTTCATCTGTGAAAGCACTACGATTGCCTTCTGCATGAATGCAAGTAGCAGCCAAGTTTGGTAAGAAATGGAAACAAGCTACATCTTAATCTCCCTGCTCTTTATGCTCCTAATATATGGCTGTTTGATTGCTTGTGAAGCTGAATATTTTTTTTCTGGGGTGGTGGGTTTCGGTGTGTAATAGGGCCAGTAGCAGAGGACATGTTTCATTGGCAGGCCACAATTATAGGTCCTTCTGACAGCCCGTATGCTGGAGGTGTATTTTTGGTTACGATTCATTTTCCTCCCGACTACCCCTTCAAGCCTCCTAAGGTGTGTCTGCTCTTTCTGGAGCGATTATTGCATGCATGTGACAGAAACGTTGTCTGCGAATGGATGGATTTGAGACACAAAAGTCTCGTGAGCTCTTGCTGGTTACCATAGCTTGGTACTGGACATGTGATATGTAATCAAGAGTCAAATTATTGTTTTTGGATGCATTTCATTTTGTTGATCTAGTAATCTGTCATGTGGTTCTAACTGAAATAGGTATTTTTTTTCCTTCTTTTGTGGTTTATAGCTGGTGAAGGTAACCAACAGATCTTGAATGCAATGTGAAGAAAAGTTGTGTGTTAATAAAGAGACCCATTGAGGAAAAAGTTTTTGTCTGTCTGAGCTGTGCAGGTTGCATTCAGAACAAAGGTCTTTCATCCCAATATCAATAGCAATGGGAGTATTTGCTTGGACATTCTCAAGGAACAATGGAGTCCAGCACTGACCATTTCCAAGGTTCTGTTGTTGCACTCTCATGCATGTGCCATGATAGATCTCATTTGCCTGTGCTTTGCCAGCCAACTGTGCTAAAATCAAATCAAAATGCTCATAGCTAGTGTTTGTCTCTGTAGGAGAGATATGTCAATAGCTGGAGTTCTTGCCCTACCACCAACAGAGTCCTGTTCTTCCCTTTTTGGAGGGCTAGAGTCTATTTGTTGTCTTGTTGTGCAAAATGTGCTGCATTGTGCAATGATCCTGAATCATAACAAACGCATTATTACTCTGAGTCCTCAAAATCTACCGTTTGAAGCCATTGTAGTAGTGGTAGTCTGGAAATTTTTTATTTCAGCTTTGATAATACTGAGAATAGTTTTGTATTTCTGGACTGCTCGTTCTTTTATTGCTGCTAAGTTTGGTACTTTCCCCTTACCACAGTAACTTTGAAAACACACTGCCAAATTTGCAGATTTGCGGGAATTTGCATATATTCACAGAACTCAGCACTGTGGCATTAATTTTGATGTATGGACTAACTCTAAAGTTCAGCACTATTTCTGTCTTTTTGCAAAGTCTAGAAAGTAACAAGTGGGTGGTTGTGGGTGGCAGGTCCTGCTGTCGATATGCTCACTTTTGACTGACCCCAACCCTGATGACCCGCTTGTTCCTGAAATTGCTCACATGTACAAGACTGACAGGGCCAAATATGAGGCCACTGCTCGGAATTGGACTCAGAAATATGCAATGGGGTGACTATAGTCTGTTGGCACTCTTATGGTGTGTGACTGGAAAATCATGGGTCAGCTTGAAATGGGGTTCACCAGAGCTTCAGATTTCAATGTATCTTTGGGCTTTCTAGATGTGTCGTTAGAGTTAGGGCATCCCTCTTATCACAGGTGGAAAATGGAGATTGCGCGTAAGGACCCTTTCTCATCTTTTAATAGTTTTGTTATTTGTCCATTCTTGCTTATTCTATAGGGTATTATCGTCAGAATGCTACTTTGTGTCTCAGCAAGGGCTCCAGTTTGATTTGTATTTTGGGAGCCAAACTTCGAAAAGCATTTCATTTGTGGATTTGCAAACCTGGCATAATTCTATGAACAGACATTTACTTTTTTCAGCATGGGCAATTTGCTTGCAGTGCACTTGTTGGCAATATGCAAATGGATTATAGCAAATAGGTGGCTATTTGGGTGCTTGTTTGCATACCTTGAGTGGTACAGGTCTACTCTTTGGGCTAACTTCTGACATGAAATTGTGAGTATTTCTTAGAGATTGCTGCTGCATTGCCAGTTTTGAAAGTTTAAAGACCTGCTTCAACATTAGCTTACAGTATACATCTCTGAAATGCTGGCAATGCTGCAATTGAAAATGTGCTAGAATTCTTTTGAGAGTTGTCACTGCAGTTTGGGGTACATTTAGAGTAGTATCAAAGGACAGTTTTTGATTTCATTTCTGGATGATATGTAACTGCGTTTGCCATGAGACGAGAGTCTGCAGATAAATGTAGATTGTAGTTTCCAGATTTCAATGTGAAGTCTGCACTATTGACATGCTCTCTATTTACCCATATGACTGCAGAGTGAATTGAAAAAAATTGCATTTACATGCAGTAATTTTCCACACTATTGTCAATTATGCCACATGATTCCTACTATCGTCCAAGATTGATCCTGAACAATGAGAAATCACATCCAACTTTTATCCCCCCAAAACCTACTACAAGCCTAAATACATTTGAGCCACTCAAAACAAAAGAACCTAAAATTTGTTGGGAGGTTCTCACTTCAGCAGAGAAAAAATGCACCACCCACAACAAAAATCAAGAAACAAACCCTCTAGACTGTGTGACCAAACCAGATATACACAAAGTTGAAAAAGAAAACTCTGTTTAAGAGCTAACACAGAAGAGAAATAATTTGACAAATTAGTTAGTAGAAGGGTTTGAGATTTTCAAGAAGCTCTCGAGTTCCCCCATTTTCAAGGTGGTCAATGCCATTTGTGGCACCCACATTGGGGTTCTTTTGATCTATATTTGTGGTCAGTCCCCATATGCGGATTGTGTGGTCATCACTTGCAGAAGCAAACATATGTGGGTTCACCGGATTCCAGCTCACACTGTTGACGGTGCCTGAGTGACCTGGTAGAACCTCCAGTAGTTCTCCATTCTGCCTGTGCCATATATACACCTGCCAGGATCCCTTGCAGTAAGGCAATGCCTCATCCTCCACATAGGCATCAATCACAGGGTCCTACTTGTAAGGTAGAACTTGATGTCTATTGTCTTTGGCATCATGAAAGAGGTACTGAATTATCAAGAGGCTTGGATTGTGGATGCCTCATGATAATTCAGTGCATCTTTCATGGTGGGGAAGGCACTTAACAGCAGCATCTGCTACAGTAGAGGGCTCTTCTACCTTTGATTGCAAAATTCTGTGGGTCAAACTATACTGGATACATTTGACTGATGATAGGAAAATCATCTGCTAGAGGAATCTGTGGGATAACAAAAATGCAGAACTAGAACCCTTTTACAGCAGCATACCCTCCTTAAGTATGTGATAAATTGCAAGTTTGGAAACAGACCTGAGAATCCTCACTTCCGCTAACAATAAAAGCATGATCTGAGCCACCAAAACATGAGCGGATGACATATCGGCCTTGTCGGTGGCCACGGTACTTGAATAGAAGCTTTGAACTGACTGCAATATCCCACAAATGGATCTCTTGGCTCACCAAATTGACAAGCAGATACCTTCCATCCTTGCTCACTGAAAGTGAAGTAATAGGCTTCTCCTCTTCAATTACACGTTCTGATTTCTCCTCCAGATTGTATATTCGGATATCCTTATCTGCACAAATGCTCACCTGATGGAAAATCACCAATTAGACTTCACATTCACATTCAAAACCCACAACTAGAATGGGGAAGGTTAGTGAAGTGCAATGCTCTTATATGATTGACCGTGTGGTGTGCAAGCATGATCTCTGTGCTATACCAATTTACAAGAGGTTTGGATATAGGCAGGGGCAGACACTGCTTACCATGTGGCTGCCATCAACAGTGATAGCAAGATCATTGATGCGGGGCATTCGGGCTCCCTTCCATGACTCCAACTCCTGTCCCTGGAGACCATTAAGAAAGGGCACCCAATACTTTAAAAAATGAGTGAACTGAAACAGGGTATTCTTGCAACAAACACATCTTCAAAAACTAGCAAGGCACTATAACATCAAAGATATTTACCTCTAGATCCCACATGTAAATGCTTTTGTCACCACCACCAGAAACAAAGCGGTTTCCATCAGGAAACCAGGCACATGAAGTGAAGCAGCTATTGGGTTTATTGAAAGTATGTCTACACTCGCCAGTGGAAGTGTCCCACAGTTTCACACTCTCCTCATTCCCACAGGTCAGAAGCATGGTGTCATCAGGGCTCCAGGCAACAAATGATACTGCCTTTTGGTGGCCTTTCAGGATGTGCCTTAATTTCACAAGCCCATCCTCAACCACCTGCAAAACACAGAAATAGAGCACAATACTTATCAAGTTTGTCATGCAACAGACTTGTAAATACACTTGTAAATAGACCTTCATGTCCCCATACTGTACTTAAAGGATGTGAAGCAGAATGTAACAGATAGGTGTGGAATCCTCACCTCCCACAAGATGGCTGTTAAGTCTTTAGATGCTGAAGCTAAGTAGCGACCATTGTGTGAGAACTGCAGAAACCAAACTTCATTTTCATGCGCTTCCAGCACCTGTGAATTTTGATCCACCCATTGGACCAACACCCCAACACTGCTTGGCCTTATTTTCATCTTCCAAATGGCATCCAAACTCATGATCAGGGGCCGCAACACAAATCTACTTTTGTTGCTTCCATATCCTAAGTTCTTGAGCTTGCCTAAAGTCTACTGAAACTCATACTGTGTATCACACCACAAATTCACAAAGCCATCATGCAGCTTTATCACTTGTAGATGTACCCAAATATGGACCCTAACAATAAATCAGTTGTTGCCTTGGTGAGTATTTACCTGAAGAGTACGGGTTGGAATCTGGTCACGACTGCAGCGGTGGTCTGTGTAAAGAGAAAGTAAGTGCTCTGATGAGTTATGAAAAAGACAACTCTTACGTTGCACCTCAAGAGCCTGCTCCACCAAATGTTCAAGCCTATTTTCTGGAATCATAAGTGCAGGTGGAAGTAAGTTCTGCAACTGCTCAAGCAGACAGACACGAGAATCTGGATTGCCCCCCCTCCAATCAGCTCTCTCTGATAAAGCCTCCCGGGAAGGGCACATGACAAAGCTAGCCAATTCATGTACCCGATGTGTGTTTATCCCCAACAGTGAGATCTCTGAACGCAGTGTTTTAAGTGCACTGCTAGTATCTCCGGAATCTAAAAACTCCAGGAACTTTTGCTGAAGTATAAGAAATGAGGCCAGCTTTACAGTTTCATCATCTAACCAAGTGATTTTGTGCAAGGTGGTAATGCTTTCATCCCAAAGTCCAGCCAGAATCTCACGCCGGAAATCAGACACCACAGGCAACTGTAAAGGAACTCCTGATTCTTCTTCTAGTGCTGTTGCTGCATGTTTGTAGCCCAGAGAAGAAAGTGCTTGTGTGATAATCCTTACAAACTCCAATTTGCGGATTTGACCACGGGAACCAATGGTAACACCATCATCAGCTGGCATATCTTTGGCCATTGGTGGTGCTAGAATTGCCACCAAAGAGTCCCCTGGTACAGCTTTTGCAGTTGGGATTGAGAGCTTCAAACGCTTCAAGGGGGGAGGCCCAACACCGTTGTCACCTCCCATGAACAGGCCTCCACCCTATGGCTAGCCCATAGAGCTTCTGCCAGTAGTGTGGCAGATCTCCAGATCTGAGAACCTCCAACAGGCCTCAAAAACAGGCAATTCACATCAGACACACCTGAAAATACAGAGGAATTTGCATCAACCATAAGGAATGGCTCAAATTGATCACAATACAAAATTGATACAAAATCGTCACATGATGAACCAAACAACAGCGTTGCAGGGTACTTCAATTATGAAAAACTGCAAGTTTCCCACACACGAGATCTGGTGCATGTCCTCTTAACCACAAACTATCAATGTCAACAACTGCATACATTGCGTTCCTCAGTGTTGTCAAAGCATCAATGACCAGCATGCTTAAAACTCTACAGAAAAGGCATGCCCAGTCAACAAAAGAAGAATCTCAATCCAAAAGAGCATTTTCCATGGTGTGAGAATTGCACTGCAAAATCTGAACTAATGACCTCAAACCTATAATACTCATATCTATAATGCTCAAATTTTCTCTCATAAAAGATGGGCCAATTTTTGAGAAAATCCAGTTGAAACTATTATGTTATCAGTTGATATGGAGATCACACATTTCTCAACATCAAAGTTCTTGAGCATTTCAAGATTATGAAGGAATCACGCACTAGATAAGATCCTCCTGTGCTTGATTTAAAAAACCTCAGCTCACATCTCCTGAAAGGCTAAAATATACAGCTTATGCCTGGAACAAGACCATGCAGTTCAATCTCATTGCAAGAGAGGCTCTCTGGTGCATTAGCACATAGGTGTGTTGTAATTAAAATTATGTTATCAGAATTGAGTCTGCAGCATATTAATTGAAACTAGTGTCCAGTGAGAGGTCTCCTTTGCCTCTCTTAGGTCAGAAACTTACACAAGAAGGAAGAGGGGACGGTAGACATAGGAAACCAGAGAGAGAGAACACTGAAGAGCATTGCTCAATGGCAACCAAATTCGACCAACGAAAATACAACACAAGGGAATAAGTCAAAGCACAAACGACAACACAAAAGAAACATGTAATCACACCTACCAACCAGAATGACAAGGATCAACAAAACGGCAAGAATTAATGTCCTGAGTGAAAGAAGCAGATCTCTAGCGTTTCCAGAGTCCTCTTGACCACAGTCCACAGAAAACGCAATTGAAAAAGACACACGGGCATGGTTCTCTGCCAATCTCTCCACTAACATTCTTTCATGCAGATTAACAATAAACGCGAATTGACAGCAATAAACCCCCCCGGGAAACTGAAGCGCTAGTTACTTCCTATCTCCTGTTACATTCCAGAAACAAAAGTATTTAACAATGACAACAACTTGAGGAAAGAACACACTTAAAAACATCACCAACAAGACGATGACGCAACCCCTCAAAGGCTTCAGAGACCAACATACCTAGCAGAAACATCAAACCCTAGACGGAGAGAATCATAGATCTACTCCTGGAAAGGGAACACGGAAACATGTCACATGAGAGAAAGTACCGACAACTGCGCCAGGAGTAGTTGTGGAGGCCACAACAAAACCAGAAAGAAAGAAAAAAGACAGAGACACTCACCTGGACGAAAGTAATCCCAAAGGCACGATGCTTTTCTTCTCCTTCCTTCTTCTTCTTGTTCTTCTTCCACAATTCCTCCTCCGAAGACAAATAAAGAAGACTACTGCCGCTATCTCTGGATGAGTGTCGTTGCGGCCAAAGGATCGAGAGAGGAGGAATTCAGAACAATAACAACAAGAACGGTGAAATCGGATCTCGAACAGCAGATTACTTACAGCAGCAGCACGCAGCGGCAAACCCTAGAACGAAGGAGAAAGCAGAAGACCGACATTATTATTATTATTATTATTGTGCAGTGTTGAAGAAGACGCGCACGCACACAACACGCAAACCCTAAATGTTCCCCGCTCCCAAAACGCGTTCTCACGTTCTTTGGCCCACTTCTCACAGCCAAGGATCTCGTTCCGTTTCGTCCCCTAGTACGTGCGCTCAGGCGTTCTCTGTCTCCATCAACTGCATGCTCAAGTTCCCCATCTGGGTGAGGGCACGTTGTCGTAAAGAATACGTTCATTCACGTTCTCAGTCTTTGCAGTTTCATGTTCCCCATCCAGGTGAGCGCACTTTATAGGGAATACCTACGTTCTTTCACGTTCCCAGTCTTTGCAGTCTCACGTTCCCCATCTCTCACGTTTCTTCAGAGAAGATGGACTGTCAAGGGAAAGAAAGGATGGTTGACTTGTTGACTTCAAAATAAAATATAATAAATAAAATAAAAATATGTATATATGGGTATATCCTTGTATTTGCTTTGTAGGTATACCTGCTTTTGGTACCTGATTGATACCCACAATATATTAATTGTACACAAGCTATGAATGGAGTGCCAAGTGCACTCCAATTGTGTATCCAAGTGCACTCCCTTTGTGTCTACATTGTGCATACCAAACTCGTAAAAGTGCTCACTAAGCATGGACTAGGTAATTGATGAGAGCATGTAGGTTATTGTGAATAGTTGAGGTTTGTGTGTAACCAAAAAAGAGAGTGCTAGACTCTACAACCAACCTCAAGCACCTGATCGAACTATGTAGAGTTGAGTTCTCAGCAAAACCTGATTCTAACCACACTCCTGATCTTCTTTCTCTCTCTCCCTCACAATGTTCTCACACACTCTCTAATCTTCACTTAGACATAATGGATGCTTACACAACATCAACAGGTGTGATTGCATACGCCCTCATTTACAAAATGCCTCGCGAGCACAAGCTTCCTCTTTTTCCAGTATGTTCATTAGCAGACTAACAACTACTCAGCTAAACATTGCGCTCCAAAAACAAACTACTCAAGCTATCTATCCATGCACCTTCCTGAACATCAGTCACCTTCCAAGCTTCACCTGTCTACAACATCAACCCTTAATTTCGACCTGACTCTCACCAGATTCAGGAGCTAACCATCCTCTAGTTACTAACGCAGCGGAAGAAATCAGCAACTAGCAATCTTCTAAGCTCCTCCTTCTTCTCTGTCTATCTGCCTATCTTAGTTATCTCCAGTGCTGATCTACACATCTCTCCCAAAAATCAGCCACCCTACTCTAGACTTGAAGCTCTCCTTCCGCAGACCTCCCGCCTCCCTGAAAAACTTGTTGTTGCTTCCATTCAGCTTCTCTACCAAGCTTCTATCACAAGCTGCCTCTTTTTCCCATTCCGTTCTTCCCCCACTTCCATGCAGCAATAATGGGGCGCCGTAATAAGATGACGGCTAATAAAACAACAGAAACCTCAAGATTAGCCAGCGTTCATACTTGGGTGGGGACCTAATTTCATGTTACATGTGAACATCAAGACTATTCACAATAACTAGTGCAGTCAAGCTTGATTATTACACATAATTAATTGTTACAAGAGTGCCAAGCTCATGGTTTATGGAACACATAAAACTACCAAGGCTCATGGTTTACTGAACACATAAGAGTAAGAAAGAACATGAGTTTGTGAGGGTTTAGCCAACCAACTAGGAATGTGGAAAATGGAATTAGGGAAGAATGAAAATGTTAGAAGGCAACATGATATGTGATATAACAAGGACATACACATTCGATTGTGTGTTGCCATGTTAATTAAAGACCGTCCCGTCATGGTTTGTTTTCATATAAAGGAACAAGATTAGGCTTTGGGTTTGGTGTGTAACTGCTACTCTCCAAACTACACAAGCTTTTTCTCCAGAATAGTCTCAGGCAATAATGTTAGAAGTTACTCTTTTTTCCTCATGTACCCATTTTGGAAGGAAGCGTCAACAATAGCTATTAGGTCATATTCTCCCTTTTGATGGACTAACCCTCTCATCCAGAATCAACTGTTTAGCACGAGTGCCAATTCTATAGACCTAATCAGCAGACCTTGCTAATTCTGCAACAGCTATTACACAATAGTTTTGGCCGGTTGCAAATCCTAACTTGCCCTTGGCCTCGCCTACCTATAGTGTGTAATAAGGACGTTTTAATCAAGAAGGTGAGAGTATTTGTGTAAAGGATGGTTCACCCTGGCCATTCTCAAATAATGAACTCAGAATTCCCAGTAACATTTGATGACCATTCCTCAAAATGTGGGACTAGATGAAATTGCATTATTGTTTTTTAGTCCCTCTCACCCTTGCCAGAAGAGGTGACCTTTTTTTTGGTGAAACATTCTTTGTTTTTCAAAACTTTGTTGCCAAATTTCTTTTTTTTTCTAAAAGAGTGTGTGTGTTGTTACATCTATATCTGTTAGCAAGTGTTTTGATGGTGTCATACAAACATGTCATCAATTAAATCAAAATCTGCCTGGGGATAGCTTTGATCCATCTTTTACCAACTTCAATATGGGATTAAAGTGAGGTGCTATTGGGAACACCTTTGGGGAACAAATTGGGAACCTGTTGGGAACAAGTTGGGAACTTAAAGGGAACATGTTGGGAACAAATAAAAAAAGAAAAAAATCCTTCCCCCACCCCCAAATTTAAAAGAAAAAAAATCAAGGCACTTTGAGTGCATGTTGAGCCTTCCCATTTCCAAAACTGTTTGTCACCATTTTTGGTTTGGGTTAATACCCCCATTACAAACTGGGGGTACTTATTCATTTAATACACTAATACTATGTCCACATACAAACATGGTTAAAAAGAAAAACCAACATACAATTTTTTTTTTAATTAAAAAAATACATATACATATATACATGTAATAATACATGTGGCCCTATTATTAGCTACAACTTTGAAAACCACATTGGCCATTGGAAGAGGAGGATCCACCCATTGTGTGTCTGAAGATTACTAGCCCATGGCCCATGATGTTGGCCAATAGGAACGCGTGATTTTGTGTGGCTAGTGGGTGGTGGCGACGGGTGATGATGATGATGAGGAAAGTGAGGCGAGATGGCGTTAAGGTTTGGGACTTCCTGTGTGAACAACCCTCGCTCTAGTTGCTTATTGCCTTCCTTTGTTTTTTTGTGTGGGCATTCTTGGAATCCCTCTGAGCACACTTTCGTCATCGTCGTTCTATACACCTATACAACTTTTGTGCAAAGGTAGGTCAAATGGGCTATTATTCTTAGATATACCAAGAGATTTGAAATTTATTTAATTTTTTTCCAAACAGGTTTGGGATTGCATGTTCAATGGACAAGATGTGCTTCTGCGACTAGATGTACAAGGGCCAGCAACAGTGCACAAATTGCTTGGTCAGGATGTAATGCTCATTTTCATGGTAATAGAAAGTGAAATGGCTTTGGTAAAACGACTTGTGGAGAGGAAGACAAAGAGTTTTGGAAATGTAGTTTGTAATTGTAAGTTTGTAATATATA
>Ga0116231_10000346_pt1 | contig 75540 bp, 66 predicted proteins | sample S1TSphgellanicum_2_FD_89695 | JGI IMG/M metagenome (GOLD analysis project Ga0116231, IMG submission 89695) | Host-associated microbial communities from peat moss isolated from Minnesota, USA - S1T2_Fd - Sphagnum magellanicum MG | ecosystem: Host-associated > Plants > Peat moss > Unclassified...
CACTTATTAAAAAAAAAATTGCCAGATTTCTGGCATTTTTTTTTTAATTAGCGAATTCCACATAGTGGAATCCAACTTTGGTCCCACGAGCGGGAAATCAAAAAGAAAAAAAAAAAAAAAAAAAAAAAAAAAAAAAATTTTTTTATAAATAAAAAAAAAAAAAAAAAAAAAAGGAGAAGTTGGAGGGGGAAAAAAATTGTCCATCCATTCCAAAGAAAGGTAAATGAGAAAGAGGTTAGGAGAATAATAAATAATTGTTGATGCATTCCAAAAAGGAAGGAGGTTGACAAACATGCAAGTAGGTTTTTCTAGGGACAAGGGTATGTTTATAAATAGGTTTGAAAGGAGACATAGTAAGATTCTAGGTAGATATAAATCCTTTCATAAATGGACACAATTTTCAATATTATGAGTTCGTATGCTTGTGATTTTCATGAGATGGAGTGGCAAAAAGACAACCTAGAGTCAAGTAATTTGAGTTCTATATTTAAATCTTGAATTAACGAAGATGGGCTTGAAACTAACATCATCATCATGTTTTCATCTAGAAACCACATACCAACAACTTCAATACTATTACCATATGGATTTGAGAGTAGCTAATATCAAGCGGAATGGACAATACCCCAAGAAGGCAAAAACAAATTTGTAAATTTGATTTTATAACTTTAATGAGACAAAGCTTAAAAATCAATTTTTTTTTGAAAACAATTGGATGGAATTTAACTTTATTAATTTGACATGTTAAGTGAGGATATTGAACATCAAGCTTTAAGTTTCTTTCCTTTCCTTCATATATACATTAGGTTAAACATTTGTCTTTGATGCTTATAACAAAATTTGTCTATGATAACATATGGGATGTGCCGTATTAAAAGTCTAGCCTCATCTACAATTCTTATTTGTTTTAATAATTTCATAGATTAATAAGTGGGAAGATAATCACATTTATCACTTGGCTTCAATAATTCCATTTTAGTCTTTGCATTTAATCATGATTTTAATTTAAAAATCCAAATAATCATTCCTCCCACATCCAATATTTTGAATGAATGTTCTTTTAAGTCTTATTTGTTGGAATGCTTTAATTCTTTTTCTTCTTGAGATCCTTTGTATGCCTATCATCTTATTTCTTTCGTTGATTTATGCAAAAACTATTAACTACATGTGCTTGGTTTTAATTGTTGCATATTAACTATATTGCCCTCTCAAACGTAGTTGAGATTTTTGCATAACTTTAATTCTCAAATTGAACATAAATTTTGGGATTAAGATAAAATAAAAAATTGACAAATGGACAAGAATACAACTTGGAAGCAATAAGTGGACAAATTATATTAGGTTGACAAGGGAAGGTCTAAGATCTAATTAGAATACAAACCTTAATGTAAGGGATCATGTTATATCACATGTTTGATGGGCTTGGACTAGGTCACAATTCAAAAAAATTGCAACATGTCACATTTGAACCATGTTACTATACGTTTTTTTAAAAAAAAAGTCAATGGCAATGAAAGTGATTCCTTGTGTTGATGTTAAGAGCATAGTGGGTGTTAAAAAGAAAAAAGGAATAAATGTAGACAAGGTTTGTAGAAAGTGCCTAAGTGTATCATAATCTTTATGGTCTAACTTGAGCTATAAGAATGTTTGGTAGAGGAGCCAATTTTTTTAGCATTCCAAAAGATAAGTTACAAAAGCTTTGTCTCAAGTCTTTTGCAAACCTTAGCTTGTGCTTACATTTGATTTATTTGTTAAAGTTTGACATTGAACATGATCCTTAATATAGTGTTAAAAATCGTACCTTAACAAAAAATGTAGCATTCACGAATCATAATTTGAAGGTTGTGAAGCTTGACCTTAGAATGCATGGTTTAACCTTCCTTGACACATTAGTTTAAAATTTGTGTCTCATAATAACATATTGTTGTCATGCCCTAGATTCTCAATAACTATTTTTAGAGTCCTTAACAATGGGTGGTGTAAAACCATGTGAGGCATTAAACCAAAAAAATCAATATTGCAAGCCCAAAAATAAAGGAATCAAGTGTGAACTTCAAATTAAAAAGCATAAACATTGAGAATTGGGGAAGAAGAAACAAACAACTTGATAAATGTGCATTAAGATTGCATTTCTTAATTTAACAAACATGCGAATAAGAAATCAATGTTGACCTCACAAATGATCTCAGAGCTCTACAATGTTACAAGATGAAACACAATCTTCTTCTCTTCAATATGGCAACCTAAGCAACTCTAATCTTAAGGGGAAATTGTAAGTCTATATTGATAGGTTTAAAGTGTGGGCATTGAAAGGGTTGTGTAGGCAGGTATGAACTTGAACATGAAATACTAAACACCATTATTTTTTTATTAAATAAATATGAATTCAACATCAAGGAATTCATCTAGGTAGGTAAGGGGATTTTACCCACTCAAAAGATTTACAACAAGTTTAGGAAATTCAAAATTCTAGGACATGCTTTTTGCTTACATAATAAAATAATATGCTAGTTCAAACATTCAAAACCCATTTTCAACTCCAAAGAATGCCAAAACAATTTAACCCTAGAAAAAAACACCCACTTTTGAGTATCTAACAACTTTGAAAATAAAGCTTGAAAAAGAAAAAGAAAAAAAAAAGAGCTCAATAATTGTTTCCACATTATTCTCTTAGAATTATATATGAGAGAAAGTAGAATACCACCAAAATTAGGGTTCCTGAGATCCATGTATATACAAGTGATTCTATGTATGTTAGTTAGTATGGATGTGTATTTATATGGATGTGTATTTGTATGGATGTTTGTATTTGTGTATGTATATCAAATAGATATATGTATACAAGTGATTATGTATATGTTATTAGTAATGGATGTGTATTTTATATGGATCTTTGTATTTTTGTATGTATATCATATAAATGTATGTATACAAATGATTCTACATATGTTAGTATGGATGTGTATTTGTTATGGATCTTTTGTATTTGTGTATGTACATCATATAGATGTACATATACAAGTGATTATATGCATGTTATTTATGGTATGTGTACCAAATAGATATACGTATACAAGTGATGTTACATACGGTACTGTACCATGATGACCTTTGTAGAGTGCAAAAGAGGTGGGCTTTGGGTGTGGGTGGGACATGGATTGTGTGTTGCTTCCAAATGCTGATCAATGCTGAGATGTGAAAAACCAGCAGCAGATCCAAAAAGTGTGTTGAGGAAACAGACACAGAAACACACACACACACACATACACACACATACTGTGCACACATTCAGCAGCAGCAACAGCAGAAGAACAAGGCCAAAGCCAGAGAACAAAGCACTAGAGAACAAAAATCTCTTGTCTCTACAATCTCATATCTGGGTGTTGTTGGGAGTGTTTGATCCCCCAGCAGCCATAAAACAGATTTGCAGCTTTTTTCTTTCCCCTCCCCCCTTCACTCAATCTTCATTTCAAATGGGGGATTGTCGAGTAGTGGGATTGTTGGTCAATGTACAGCACTTCCCAACAAGCAGAAGCAGCATTTGCAGTAGCAGCAGTAGTGTCGGTTTGCAGCAAGGTTTTGTGCAGAGATCAAATGAGAAGCAGTGGCAGCAGCAGCAGCTACCGACAAGAGAAGGATGCCCGCAGAAAGTGGCTGCAAGAAAACAATCCATGTTAACAAGAAGGAAGGGAAGAATCTTAGGAATGGGTGTGGGAGAAGCAGCAGCAGCAGCAGCAGCAACGACTCCTCCTTATAAGGAAGGAGGACATGAAAGGTTTCAGGGCAAAGAAATGCACAAGAGACGATTTGAGTATCACAAGGGTGGCCAGACAAGACCTGCACGACCCATTCCAGTAGACAATTTGGACGTTCTTTTGTTCCAGGTTCTTCTTCTTCTGTTCCCTTTCTTCCCTCTTCTTCCCTGCCCATTTTCACTGCAGTCTTTGCAACCCAGCTGCTTGCTGTAAACATTGCAAATTTTTAACAAAACCAGATTTGGGTGTCTTTGTTTCTAGATCTTAGGTTTGTGATTGTTGCACAGATGATGCGCATACGTATGCATCTCAGAATTTTCTTGACTGGATAGATTCTTCCCATTTGCTATTCAAGCACATTCTTCTTCTTCTTCTTCTTCTTCTTCTTCTTCTGCTATTGGAATTTTTTTGGGAGACACGGGTATTGTTCATTCTTTCTTCATTCTTTGATTGTTGAAGAATGTTTTTGGGAGCCATGGGTATCATTCATTCTTCTTCACTCTTTGATTGTTGAAGGAATTTTTTTGGGAGCCATGGGTATCCCTCATTCTTCTTCATTCTTTGCTTGCTGAAGACATTTTGTGATTGTTGAAGAAGTTTTGTGCTCCTACTGAATGATGTTGTTACAAGAAGTAGTGAAATTTTGGAAATGGGTTCTCCTACTCTGTTTGATACAACATATACGTGTGCTATATAAGACGGTCGGTGTATGATATATTGTTGCATGTTCCAGGGGTTTAACTGGGAATCTCCTAAGAGATATCCATGGTGGACATACCTTCAATCCAAGGTAGAGGAGTTGGTTGAACTCGGTGTTACTGACCTATGGCTACCACCAGCTTCTCAATCTGTGGATAAGAACGGTAACACATTCAATTGCTTCTTCATATGTCTGAAGAATGTTGCCTCAAAAAAAAAGTGCAGATCTAGAGAGTAGAAATTTCCCTTTGACAGCAGATTTTGTTTCCATTTGACAAGATGTGATTGAAAACCATTTGAGGAGGGGAAGAAAGTCTACAAATCTTGACATGTTTGGAATTGGTAGTTTCGGTTTCTGGAGTTTTTTGTAGTTCTGATTTCTTCAACTTCATCAATGTCATGTGACCAAAGTTGGAATTTGCAATCATGTTCTACTGACCTTTTGCGTATTTCCTTTTCGTGTCTTAACAGAAAGGATGAGTATATATTTGTGTGCACAGGGTATTTGCCGGGGCAATTGTATAACCTTGATGCATCGAGATATGGCAAAAGTATGGAGTTGAGGGACCTGATAGACATGCTACATACACATAACATTTGTGCAATTGCTGATATCGTGATCAACCATCGCACAGCAGGTCATCAGGATCCTAGAGGACATTGGAACATTTTTGATGGTGGAGTTGAGGATAAGAGACTAGCTTGGGGTGCTTGGGCGGTAAGTTTGGGGTGCGGTTTGGGCTCAGGTATTTTTGTTCCATTCTAAAATAATGTTGCATTCCTTTGCCTATGAAACAAGTGTGAGTTTTGTGTGTGGTGATTTTGAGGTCTTTTCTTTTTCAATGCGTGATTTGTGTGATTTGTTTGCAGGTGGTAGATGATGATGCATATGATAGTGGAGGCCAAGGACATCATGATAGTGGAGAGAGTTACGCTGCAGCACCTGACCTGGACCATACCCAGAAGCAAGTGCAGGATGAGCTCACTGATTGGATGAACTGGTTGCGAGCAGAAATTGGATTTGATGGGTGGCGCTTTGATTATGCCAAGGGCTATGCTCCTGAATTCTGCGGTCTGTAAGTCCATGTGTTTGCAATCTTTTCATGGGCAATCACAATTTGCTTCTCTCTCTCACCTTAGAAGGAAACAAAACAAACAAATGAATGCCTCACCCAAAAATCAAAAAAACAATACCGAAATGACCGAGAAATCATCACTTATCATCCCTCACAGATTTTGTTGAGGTTTCAACATTTTTGGTGATGTAGGTAAATTGGGTACTAACAATTACTGATGATTTTTTCACTGAATCAAACCAGGTACTGTGAACGCACTAATCCAACATTTTCAGTGGGGGAAGTGTGGACAACACTGTCGTATGAAGGTTCCAGACCATCTGCAAACCAAGGTGCATTTTTGACCTGCTTTCCTCCTCCTTCATCCCCTGTTTGTGTCAAATGTAAGCAGATAGAATCAGTGGAGATGACCTAAGCTTATTTTCTCCCATTATCTCAATCAGGGTGGCATATATTTGCCCTCAAATTCAGTAGCGTGCTATTGCTTCTGAGAAACTTCGACAAAGTTTGTTGTCATCCAAACCCTTTTGCAAAGGTTTGGATGACAACAACATCCAGAGTGATGCCTGCTCTTGGAGAAACCCCTTTTTGGATAGCATAGTTGAGAGTCTAAAAGAGCATTGGAATGCTGGACAGATGCACATCGACAAAGATTGTGTGATTGGATTGATGGAACTGGTGGTCGGGTATGTGCTTTCGATTTCACAACCAAAGGAATTCTGCAAGCTGCTGTTCAAGATGAACTATGGCGCCTTCAAGATTCAAATGGAAAACCTCCTGGTCTCATTGGTATGTGACCAAACAGTGCGTGTTTTGTGTAGTGTCGAGGTGTGGTGACATCCATCTTCAAAAGGGGTTCTTCAAGGTTCTTGAATTAAGTAGGCTATGGCAATCATTTCTCTCCCTTCAAAGGTATTGCTCATTTGAAGATTGTTTTGCTTACAGGTTGGTGGCCACAGAGAGCTGTTACATTTGTAGACAACCATGACACAGGTTCAACACAGCGTCACTGGAGCTTTCCTGACAACAAAGTGGCAATGGGTTATGCCTACATTCTCACACACCCAGGCATCCCTTGTATTGTATGTCTCCTTTTTGAACCTAGTTCTCTATTTGGTTTAGGGTTGCAATTCCTGTTGTGGATTTAACTTTTGTGGTGCTTGAGAACATAATGAAATGACCTCATGAATTGTGATTTATGCATGAACCCATGCGAGTTCTTGCACTGCCAAAGTTGATGCATGAGAAGCAGCATGCATCTCCATGCATCCTATGTCATGTCTTCTGCTGTTTTGTCGTGATCAGTCCTTGTTTGGGCATATACTGGAGTTTTTTTTTTGTGTGCACACTCTGGAATAGGTTTTAGAAATACATTTGAATCAAAAAAAACTTGTCCATGTCCATGATGATACTCTCTTCTTGTCAATGTGCAGTTCTATGATCACTATTTTGAGTGGGATCTGAAAGCTCAGATCCAGGAACTTGTACAGATACGGAAGCGCAATTTTATCAATGCAGAAAGCAAGGTCACCATTCTGCTTGCAGAGAGTGACATGTACGTTGCCAATATTGCTGATCGTGTCATTCTCAAGCTTGGTCCTCGGTATGTCTTTTCTTTTTAACCTTGTCAATCTCTAAACCACCCATATGAGAAATACATGAAACATGGATTGTTTCCTTTGCCAATCAATCCTGTCTTTGCAATCTTTTTCTCCTTTTGCATCCACATTTGTAAATTAGGCAACCAGTAAAGCAAGAGTGTGTGTGCACGTGCACGAACAGGATGGATATGGGGAGGTTGGTACCAAGTGCACAAGACTGGAAGTTGGCGTCATATGGTGACCGATTTGCTGTATGGGAAAGCAGACAATCGCCGCCACCCAAAATAGAGTCTCACTTTGCTGAACCAGAACTAGAGTGGCCACGAATAGAACCAAGTCATAAAGTCCATCTGATTGACAAAATGACCCATCGGACAAAGAAACGAATTTTGGAGGAAGTCCCAAATCTTGTTGATGACGATGAACGTGAAAAGTTTAAGGATGAGTTAAAATATTGAAGGCATAAATTAGTTTTAATAGGTTTTTTTTATTAAAAAACTTTTTAAATTAAATTTATTTTCCTGGGTCATATCTGTATACTATCAAATGTAATGCATAGATAGATGTATAGTAAAGAGAAGAAAATCATGCTTTTGACTTAACACGAAGTCTTTCATTTTCGAAGTTTGATTGCTATTTTGCACTTACTAGGTATCTTGTATACCCATGGACACTTTAACTTTGTGGATGTAGGACAAGAAATTTTCCGATATAATTAAAAATAAAACCTACAAAACTTCAAATGTTTTGTGACAAGATTCGTGACAAATTTTTGCAAATCATGACTACTTGTGTGTAAAAATATGTTGATCTCTTTCCAAGATATTTACCTTGTAATTCATGTATAGGTTCTTGGACATAAGCAAGGTTCAAGAGTACTACCATTATTATTGTCCTGATTTGAGGTGAATTCTTACTCAATTCTTCACCTATTTGCAGATCATTTAGACAATAATGTCGTTTATATTTATGTGTATTAATAACTAACCTGCAATTTTTGGTCATAAGAAAAACAAGACTTCAATGAAGAAACGCAACACACACACACACACACACACACCCACTTGGCCAAAACCAATTTATAATCACCGCCCATTTTGTCCATTACAAAGGCTCGTGTACAATAATAGTACAACTCAATTGTACTCCATTTTGGAGTCTACATAACTCGTACACTAGTATAAATCTCAGGGCCATGCAAGTTTGTTACATGTACTTCCACCATTGAAAAATTTGCACAAATTGCACACTACCAATCTCTCTAGTTGTGTTTTGTCGATGAAGACAAAACCTGGATCATTGTGTTTTAATTGGTCATTCGATCCTGAACTTACCATAACTCCACCTTCAAGTTTGTACAACTTCCATTTTACCAAAACTCCAGACATTGCCTTGGACTTTGTGCAACTCCAAAATTTACCATGTACTCCTCCACCACATTGAACTCTGCACTAGACTTTTTTTGGCACAACTTACACTTCACCAAAACTCCCTCCACAATGCTCTTTACACAACAAGTTCATGTGCTAAGTTCACCAAATCCTGTGCATCAAACAAGTTTTGCAAAAGCAATTTGCAAGCTAATTGATCTTAAGCCAATAAGTCATGACTAATCGGGATTAAAGCAAACTCTACACTTGAGACATTGCACAACTTTAATTGTAGATTGAATCCGGGTGATTGAGGCTTTGTTGTTGAATCTTGATATGAAATTTCATATTACAAAATGGGTCTCAATTTGAGGAGCTCCACAACAATCCCTTACTCCCTCAATTGGGTCCTTTGCACAACTTTGACACCAAAGGAAATTTCATATTACAAATGGGTCTCAATTTGCTTGGTCAAGAAGCTCCACAACAATATTCCCTGACTCCCACAATGGACTTTGCACAAGTTTGACACCAAATGAAACTTCACAAATTACAAATGGGTCCCAATTGCTTGGCCAATTGAAATTCTTCTCCATCACAATCTGCTGCAAGTCATCCCCATAATGGATACTTTTGCACACAACTCAAGCACATGGTTGAATGAAACTAAAATGTTATTTGGGTGGTGAGATTAATTTGTTTGTTGTTGGTGAAGAAGATTCTGCATTGTATCAATGACTCGGCCCTCAGTAATCATGCCCCATCTGAGAAGGGACAATGAAGGACCTGGAAGTGCAGGATGAACACCATCATCACCACCACCACCACCATTCTCCACCAAATGCCTGAGTGACATGTAAATCTCACAAGCCAATATGTCACAATCCATGAGACTTCCTTCCAAAGTCCTTTGTCCAAATTGCTGTTCTTGTTGTTGCAAGGCCATGGAAGAGGAGGAGGAGGAGGAGGGGATTAGCCCTGAAAAATCCTGTCTGAATTGTTGTTGTAAGGGAGCTGAGCAGGAGAAGTAGGAGCAGTAGCCTGAGGAGGAGGAGGAGGAGGAGGAGGAGGAGATGAGTCCTGAGGAATTTTGATTGAATTGTTGTTGTTGCAAGGAGGAGAAGATGAGCCCTGAACAATTTTGTCTGGATTGATGATGCCAGTCTGAGGAGGAGCAGGAGGCGCAGGGGGAGGAGGAGGAGGAGCTCCCAGTTGATGGATTCTGATGATGGCAAGAAGCTGGTGGAGCATCAGTGCAGGGTAGTTGATGTTGTTGATGATGATGATGTTGCTGCTCTTGCTGCTGCTGCTGCTCTTCCTGGTGATGCTGATGATGCTGCTGTCGCTGCTGCTGATGAGAAGTAGTCATCTTGGAGAAACGATGGATCTCCTGATTCTGGATGGGCTGGACGCGACGTGCAATATGATTATGCGGGTACAGAGGCAGCTGCTGCTGGACGTGATTGGGAGCTTGAAGGCCGATCATTGGGGTCAGGTTCAAGGGCGTTGTAGTTGGGACTAGAAGTACAATAAGCTCAAGTGCAGGGCTGCTGCTGGCACCTGCTGCTGCTGCTCCTGGTTGTGATGATCGTGGGCGTGAAAGCGGTATAGAAGAAGAATAACAAGAAGCAGCAGCAGATGAAGAAGCTGGGAATTGTTGCAACGTCCACCAAGGCTCCAGGAGCTTACGGTATGGCTGCGGTAGTAGGGGCCACCAAGCCAAGAGCTCATGGAAGCTGGGGAAGTTTCCGCTTTTACTCAAATCGCATGCCTCTGCAACAGCTCCACATGCAGATTGTTCAACAAGAACCCACCACCCACGATCTTGCATGATCAGAAAAAAATATTCTTCAGATTCTCAATCAACTACAGCACAGTGTTGAAGAAAACTCTTGAGAGTCACAGCAGCTAATATAGTTACCCACCTTGCAACAACTGCAGATTTGTGTCGCAATGCTGAAGAATGTGTAGCTGTTGTTGTTCTTCTTCTTCTTCTTCTTCCAGGTTGAATGTGTTCCAAGTATCCCTGGTGAAGGTCTCCAGCGACGACATCTTCCGCCCATATTCCTCCTGTACAACACAAGTACGTCATGAGCGAATTCAGAACACGTCTCATGTATGAATGCCTGCATGCATGCATGGCTGGCAGCAGCTTCTTCTTCCACCAAGATCTCAATTCTTATACGATCAGCAGACGACGACGACGATGGATCCATGAAGAAGGCGGCAGCAGCAGCGGAGGATCCAAGCTCTAGAACTCTAGAACTCTAGAACTAGGACTCACCGAGCTGCCGGCGTGCGTCCAAATGCGGTCCTCGTAGGCGAGTGCGATCCTCAGCAGCTTGGAGAATCGCACTCCCTGTTGTTGGAAAATGCGTGATCGCAATATCGATTCCATCCTGCATGGAGGACGAAGAGAAAAACACACATGGATGCATGAGCAGCTGCCCAGTACTACAACTACTGTAAAACCCTTTAGACTTTGCAGGTACGTCGTCAAGGAATGAAGAGAATCTGTAGCAGGAGCAGGAGCAGCTTTACGACGACGACGAAGAGTCCAGGACTTACGAGATGACGAAGTAGAGGCAACGGTAAACAGTGGTGGCGCATGGGCATTTGTCTCCTCCGTCACCGTCCACTAGAGCATTGCGCCAGTGCACTGTGCGCAAGGAGTATCCGGGGATGGATCCCCAAGCCGGATTTGCAACATCATGGTGATACAACAAACCCCACGCGTTGTCCCCGGAGGAGTCCATGAAGGAAAAAAAAGGTCCGTCCGGATTCCACTCCCGCAAGAAGCAGAAGAAGAAGAAGAAGAAGAAGAAGAAGAATATTGACCTGGGGAAAAAAATCTCGATTTAGGGATGATCAATCGCACCAACTACTAGCGATCGAGAATCTATTGCAGCTCCAGAAATCAGCTCCAGATCCCAGCTTATAAATAGGTAAAGAATCCACACACCCGAGACTGTCGAGCTCGAGAAACAGAGAGAGAGAACTTTGATGAGAGAGAGAATCATGTGCTTAGGGTATTGGCGAGAACAGGTCCTTGGTCCTTGCATTGCTTGATGTTACACTCTCTGATGGTGGCTGGTCTCGTGAGCTGCGAAAGTCCTCACCGTCCTGTCTCCTCCCTGTCCAGCCATTGTTGGTTGGCTTGGTGGAGTGGGGAAGAAGCTATGAAAAAAAACACTCTCATGGGTCAGTCCCTCTCTGCCTCCTGGCCTCCCCCCCCTTGCAGCTGGTGTCTTACTCTCTCTCTGCAATTCTTTTCATCAGAATCACCTGCAACCCCTTCTCTTTCTCTTTACAAATCTGAATTTTTCTTTGCATGTTTCTGGGATTCTTGGTGGGTTTTGGAGGAAGGAAGGAAGCAAGGGTGCAATTTTTTCTTCAACAGTTTTTGTCAGACAGTATCATCCTCTTGTGCATGGATATATGCTTGTTTGAAGGATTGGATAAAATGGTTGTGTAAATAAAGGGGAGGAACTGAGCGTCTCTGTCCAGGAATGCAACTTTGTAGAAGATCCATCTTGTGGTTGCAACAACAATGGATGGATGGTAGCTCAGGAGATGCATGTAGATCAGTGTTACATTTCAGGTTTTGGCTATGTGAGTGCTCTTCTTTCTTAGGCAAGAACTGCTTGAGAATATAGTAAAATACTGTACACAATTGTCAGAACAGATCTGCTGCACAAGATGGTGCAGGTGTGTAGAGAAATAAGCCAAACACACCAACACTGAGCTTGGCAGATCATCACCACTGTGATTTCTCTTCCCTCAGAAGAGTGTCATGTTTCTCACAATCCTGAGAAGACCCATCAGGAGAAGGGATCTGAGACCTTGCCCTTCTTCTCTTCTTCAGCCCAGTGTTCAATTCTGACACCCATCCTCAAAAAATCTTACAAAAAAAAATTTGTAAAAAGAAGCCTGCATCATGTGTCTGGCATAATCATAATGACATTGCCAAAGAGGAGGAAGCAAAGGTAGCACACAATAATGTCTCATCTCCAAAACAGTAACCAACAGCAGCAGCAACACCTTCTCATTCTCCACTTTCCTCCAAAACTGCAAGAAATTATGAAGGGAAAATATACAACAGGAAACTACATTTCATACACCATGGTAAATTCCATACGGTAGGAAATTACACTGGGAAACTATTATGCTTGTACAAAGGGAAATTACATCCTGAGCCATAGATGAGTAAAAACCCACCATACCACTTCCTGAAACATTGCAATCGGTGCCCAGTAAGCTGCCTCCATTGTGGCCATTTTGAGCTTTACATCAAGTAAATCCTGTGGAGCAAGGACTTCCTGAAATGCTGGCCCAACACTCAGCTGTCAACTTGCACACTGGGCCCACATATCAGGAAAGGGCCCCACTCCTGAGGCCTTACCCTCCTACACTTCAAGGCTTATCTAGTTGCATCAACAGATAGAGACCTGTCCTAATTGAACAGGACTCAAACAGTCTAAATCCATGTGCATTGATAGATGCCTGTCCTAATTGAATTTGGACTCAAACTGTCCTGATCCATCAATGGCTGATGGCCACACTAATTGAATTGGTCTCAAACAATCACAATCCTGTTGCATGAACAACAGATGGCTACACAAATTTGAATTGGTCTCCAAAAATCCCAATCAAGTTGTGTCAACAACTTAAAAAGTGCTATTCATGAAGCAAGTGCTTCCTTTACTCTGGATTCAATCTGTAAGAATTTGAATCAATACTCATATCAGACCCAATGTGGGTCCAATGGATATGGATATGGATGTAGTGGCCCTCAAAAATCAATAAAATTCTGATTTTTTATGTGTGACCAAAAATACTAAAACATGCCCTAACATTGATGTCTAACTGGTACAATCAACTCTCGTTTTTGACTCTTTGTCACATTTTGCAACATGGTTCCTGGATTCTAAGTTCTAGTTTCACACTGGGAGTAGTACATGGAATTGTACCTAGTCTGTAGCAGCTCTTTGCAAATAGACAATGGTGTATGAGTCTGGAGTGTATCAATTTATTCTTTTGATCGATGGGGTCCTCTCTACTCTGGTGGATGTTGTCAGCATCATGCTCACCATGATGAAGGCTGATTTTTGCCTTGTCTGGTTCCTTGTATACACTAAGCAATAAATTTAAACGATCCACACAAAAAAACAAAGGAACTATGTCAACCACCAAACAAGAGATAGTTTTCTTTCTTTGACATACAAAAGAAGTAGAGGAAAGTTTTTTGCATAAGACAAGCTGATGATTGTTTGGATTTTGACTACTAAAAAGGCTAAGACACAAGAGAGGCACAGAGTGAAACTGAATTATAGAAAGCTCTGTGATGACTTGCTCTGACTAGAGGAAAACAAATCAAATAGAAGATTTCCCAGTCATGGTGATCCCACTTTCAGTGGCTGCTGAAACAAGCTCTCTCTAGTTAGTTGGCTGTTGTTGCAGCAACACTTGCACTCCACAAGTGCCAGGCACAATGACTTTAGACATGAAGGTAATAATAAGCAAGGAAGAAGAAAAGCCTCTGAACAAAGAACATCAGAAACTTAAACCACAGAACAGGTGCAGTTGAAAAGAAAACAACACAAAAGTAGAAACAAGAATCTCTACCTGCTTCACAGCCTGTTGTTGCCTTGAGGGCAACAAGCTTATTGTCTGAATACAACCTACAATCTGCTGCTGCTGCTGTACCACCAACATTAAACTCAAATGTGGAGAAAACCCCAATAAAGATTGAACTCCCCAGAAAAAAACCCTAAAAACTTCACTTCCAGGGTAACCAGAATCAAAGAGAGCTTTTTGAGCTCACCAAAACTAGGCAACAAAAACAAAAACACTGTTTTCAGTGTTCTCAATGTTGCTGGCAAATCTGGAAGAAAGAAAATACACAAACCTATTGTGCCTTGAAATCCATGGTGTTGGGCAGCCTGGTTCTGCTGTTACTGCTGCTGCAGTTGCTGGTTCTCTAATCACTGTTCCCAAAACCACACAACAACAATCATACATCAGTTGTGTCATGTCATTCCCAGATCCCCAACAGATTATAATGAAACTCTGAAATGGGTAATAAACTTACTTGTTTTTTAACTCCTGCTTTTGCATAAGGCATTGTTGTTGTTGCACCTGCTGTGTCTGCAACTGCTGCAACAGCTGTTTGTGCTACCATTGCTTCAAGGCATGCTGTTGATGGATGGACACAATGCTGATGGCTCTGACTAGCAGCACCACCACCACATTGATGCAATCTTGTAGCCCCACTTTTGCTTTAACATTTTACTGTGATTTTGTTGAAAGCCATTGATGAACTTCTAAATATTGCTGCCTCCACCAGGGTGCAAAGCCTTAACCAAATTTGGTTGCAGTACGTTCACCATCCCCAGTTTGCTGCAAAAAGATCAACACAAAGTTAAAGCAATGCAGAACAGAAAATTTCTCTCTCTTCACTCTTGATCTCCTATAAGAAGGCTTCACAATCAATCAAACGAATGCTCATCATCTGCACAGTGAATTTCTGAAACTTTTGAACTTTGTATTCCAAGATTGCAGAGAGAAATCTCCACAACAACAATTTCTGAAAATCCATTACCATCTGCAAGCTAAAATGTGATCAAATTGAAGCTACTACTTCCTGGCTGGTGACTTGATCTATTCTGCTGTACATAATCATTGCAACAGAAAGAAAGCCAAAAAAATTTCATCTCCAAATCCTTCACTAGAAAAGCATCACAATCATCTTCCACACATTATACTCCACATCATACTCAACAACAAAACCCCATTAATGATCTACCAAACTCTTCTGGCCAGTAACAGAAAGAAAGATGAAATTCATTCACATAGATACTCATACCTTAAGAGATTGGTTTCTTCAAAGTACCAAGCAATCTTGAGCAACTCCTCCAGACAATTTTACATATTTTTGCAAAATCTTAAGCAACTCCTGCACACCATCCTCCCCAGCAAACAAAAGCATATGGCTTACTGCAAGGTGAGTCTTCTGTGAACATGAAGAAGCTCATGCTTAAACCCTAACCCTAATCCTGAATAGATGCCCTAAAGCAGTGGAACCTTCTTACCTGTACTTAGGTTACCTTGCACCTATAAAGTAGGCCTCAGATCCCTCCTACCCCTATATCCTCAACATTTCTTTGTATATTTTATGGAGCACATGAGAGAAAAAAAAAAAGGTATTTTTAAAAAATGTTATGAAAGAATAGAATATTAAGGAATTTTTTTTATTAAATTAAAAAATTTATCACTATTTTTTTCGCATATATTTTCATATTCCAATTCTTGGCATTCTATTTACATTGAAATGAATTATAAATTTATTTTTTCTTTTCATTAAGTTGTACCCTAACCATGGTTATGTCACCTCCTTTGAAAGCTTTCAAAACTCACACAAAGAGGAACCATGATCATTCACAATGATGCAAGAAACAAACAAAATCATGAGAGAGACTTCCAAACTACAATAATAATAAATAAATTGTTGGTGCAAAATACTTCATGCTTGAAAATATTATGCTTTTTATTTATGCTTCAATATTTAAAGGATTGTTTAATGATGAAGTTCACCCAATGTTCTTTTCAATTTTGTGGAGTTACTCAAGTGGCGATCGTCCATGAGTATATTTAACCAAATTTGATGACATTCAAAATATGAAAGAAGAAAATCTTAACCACCCTTTCATATTGTAGGCAATTGTGACAAATTTTGGAGATTTTTAAAATAAAATTTCGTTTTTTGGAGGATTTTTCTTCCAGAAAAACATGGAATTTGTGACAATATATCCTTTTTTTTCAAAATATTGTTCACAAAATGGAGAAAGTTTACCACCCCAAAATAAATAAATAAATAAAATCACTAATCTTACCCTAGGATGATGTATGTACCCTAATGAGTAACAAGAGGAAAAGCCAAAATTGCATTACTAAAGAGAATTGTAGGAGGCTATAAATGCTACCTAACCATTTGATAGAGGCTTGGTTATATCACAATTTTCTTAAATAAATAAATAAAAATTCTCCAAGTTTTGGTGAGATCTAGTAATATCCACAACTAAGTTAACCTAGTTTGGATAAGCAACTAAGTTAACCAAAACCAAGTTAACCTAGTTTGGATAAGCAACTAACTTAACCACAACCAAGTTAACCACAAAAGATCATCTCATCAAAAATGAAATCTCATCTCTTTTTCTTTAGGGTAGTGAGAACCCATGAGCAACTACCCTAACTCCAGTTCCCCCCATAGTTAACCATAGTGACTAGCACAGTTTCTGTTTGTACAACCTACCTACTAACAACCTACTAACCCGTCACCTACTACACATATTAACCATCTAAATGAACTACTACTTACCTTACTTAGTAGCCACCCCTATTATTCTCCCTACTCCCTATTTACCTACCTACCTACCTACCTACAAGGGCACAAGATAAGTACCAAGGTGGAAACCCAATGTCAATTTGAGTTGGGTTATCCACAACACTGAGTCATAGCACTTTAGCCAGCTTCCAATGGATGGTGTGCATTTATATACTTAGGCATACATCATCATGTTGCTGGAGCTTATTTATTCCATTGCCCAACTCAAAAGTGCCTGGAAAAGTGCAAGCAAATCCTCTACTTGGTTCCTTGAATATTCAGCTCTTGGGTAGAAGAGCAGAGATTATGTCATTTCCTTGACCAAACTATGACATATTCTTCTGATGATGATGATGACCTTATCCCACTTACAAATATTTATAGTGTGACTCAGATTGATTAGTTGTAGGGACACTAAACCCAACTTTTTATTTATTTATTATTTATTTATTTTTAATTTTTATTCATTTATTTATTTTTGTGATGAGCATCATTGATTGGCCCCATCACAAAAAAATTAATCAAGTTTTGGAGGCTGGATTGGGTGAAATTGTGTGAGATAAATGTGCCTTTGCATACACTGCAAAATAAACTGAGCTTCATCCTGTCTTTCCTTTATCCTGAGCGCCTCCACTGTTGCTACAAATATTTTCACTGCTCCTACCTGTACAACTACTATAATTACTTTTGAACCTTGTGCAATAAATGCTGAGTTTCAGCATTTCACACTGAGATTTAATAAAATTTCCTTACTTTGCGAATACCACTGAAAGAGGGGATAGAGGGTGAAAGCAGGCCCAAAGATAACTCAAGTATCTCAACATTTTACCTAAAGATCCAACCTATTTGAGTGGGAGGTAGTACAAACAATGTGTGAATGGGAGATTATGGAAACATACCTTAAGTACATTGGTGTTTGTTAAGTCAATAATTCAATTGAACAAAACAAGTAATAATAAGTGAGGTTCACTCAAAGCGCATAGGATGCTTTTGGCTAAAAATTTCGCTTCCATTACACAGTAGGTAGGTTCTTTTTTCTGGGTTGCAGTTAGTCTTTTTTTAAATGGGTGAAAAGTGAAAAACTTTAAAAATCTGGAGAAAAGAGTTGATTTCTAGGGTTATCTCTTGCCATTTTCTGGATTTTTTCAAAAAAATCGCCACATATTTATTCATTTTGCAGTAGGTAGTAAAAAAATATAGAAGAATTCTAGGCTTTTTTAGCTTTCATTCTCCATTTGTAGCTAAATTAGTTAAATTTGTTTTATGGATGTTCTCAACCTTAGCAATATCACAAAACAGTTTTTAAAACATTATCTGGAATGCAATCCATCCTGAATGTGCACCAAGAAGAGCTCAAAATTTTAAAAACATTTTGATAGTTAAACATGTTTTCCCATATTGTATTTTGCTTCAGAAGATTATAAAAACAAGCAACTCGTTGCGTAATGGTTCTACCCAATGTTATATGACTATGATCAATATTTTATTCCAAAGACCAACTCCTTAGGAAGGAAAATAAAGAATCTTTAGGAGTATTTTATTTTTCAAAATTGAATATTCAAAATTAATTAATTGTTTGGGAGGCATGCGCTAAACCTACCAAAGTACTACAATATATGGAATGTTTGGAATCTAAATTTAAAAATTGAAATGTTTGAATTCCAATGTGTGAATACTAAAAGCTGAAAATTGAAAATTGAAAATTGAAATTTGTATGTGAAATGTTTGGAATCTGAAATTTTGAACACTAAAATGAATGAATTAGGATGTGTGAATATTTGAAGCTGAAAATTGAAATTTGAAATGTCTGAATTTGGATGCGTGAATACTAAAAGTTGAAAACTAAAAATTAAAATTTGAAATCTCTTTGTGAAATGTTGAAAAGGAATCTAAAATTTTGAAAATTGAAATCTCTGAATATTGAAAACTAAAACCTAAAATGTTTAAATATTAAAAGTTGAAAATTAAAAAGTCTGAATACTGAAACCTGAAAATTGAAATGTCTAAATACGAAAAATTGAAAACTGAAATGTATGAATATTGAAAACTAAAAACTAAAATATTTGAATATTAAAAACTAAAAACTATTTGACCCATATTCTCCCAGAACCCAACATATGACTTGCCATTATGTCCATAATACCTAAAATTCAAGTGACAAGCAAATGTTTCATGTGTCAGTAAATACATTTTGTTTCACTCTTAAGCATAAACCAAGATGCACAAAACCATCCCAACTTTATACCTATAAGAAAACATATGACAGTTTGGGCTCCTTAAGAACATGCAAATAAGACTCCACTTTCCACAATTTTCACAACCCTAGTTTTGGACTCGCAACCAAGGCAAAGGGGTTACAAGGTTGCAGGCCAAAAAAAAGTTCAGGAGTCACATCACATGCTTTCGGAAGTGTAAGAAAATGTGAGGGAGTATGAGAGAATGAACCCTCACACTCCCAAGGCAACTCCCACTTTGAGAAATGGACTCCCGATGGACTCCCAAAACTTCAAAGAGCGATTCCAAGGGTCAAAACTCAATGGCTTGTGACGTTCTTTATATTGTTGGAAAGTTCTTGGAACATAAATGTCTAAAATGGGCTCACACTGCTCATTTAGACATCTAAAACACAATATAAAAAATGTTTTAATTATTATGACACACAAAAAGATGTTATATTATATTACTTGGGCTTTGCATTTTTACACACTACCAACGACAATCAACCATTTTTCTTCTTCTTCTTATGTTTTCATATGGTTTCCAATAGTTCATCATTATTTGTGTCAATGTCAAATTTAATTTGAATTAATATAAATATTTTTAAAACATGTTTATTTTCCTTTTTATATCTATGTTGATGGGTAAGCAAAGGAGTGAGGTAGTATTAGGAAAAAAGTGAAGTAATTAGGCTTGAAAATGAATTAATTATCTTTGAATTGTTTTTGGAATTTTCTAAGGACAACCATACAAAAGATTATGCAAAGCCTCGGGGCAAGTCAAGAGTGGATGCTAGCAAATACTTGTATGAACCACTAGTTGTTGGGAGCAAAGACTTCAACCAATTCACAACTCAACCTACAAGTTTTGTCTTGTTGTGGGCATCATTGAAGGTTCGCATGTAACTTATCATATGCTCCACAATCACCGTTACATTGCTAAACTTGGTCATTTTGTACAAAAGATCCAAAGTCTTGCGCTTCAGTGTATCATCTGGATCCTATGAATCATTCCAAACACAAGTTCAATGTATGTGTCAATGAATCCAAAAACAAGGAAGCAAATCAAATGGAAAGAAAAAAAAGGATGCAAGATATTCAAGTAAGACAAACCAATTGGTTATCACATACTTCAATTAATGATAGCCAATTGATGCTACTTTGCAAAGTCTGGATTTATCTTGATGACACACCCCAATGCATCAATGCCCATGTACTTGTAATTGTGATTCTCACTATGTTCCACATTAACACTTAATGGATGAAGCATAATATATACACATTTGTTGCAATTAGAAGAATCCACCATACTATGTTGATTTGAAAAGTTTGGAGAGATAAAAAATATGTACATTTTAATTGCATATAAGCAATCTTCCTCTACAAGACAATTGGGAAGGAATTACTTTCAAAAAATAGGAGGTGATTTTAATAGCCATCTTAAGAAACATTGGGCTTGCATGGATGGTGGTGATAGTGCAAATGCATTCATACATGCTGGCATTCCCTATGTTGGAAACATGGTCACTTCTCTTCAAAACTTCAGCTAGCACACTATAATATCTTCACTCATGTGATTTTCACCTACCCCCAACAATGCTAATATCTTCAATATCTTGATTTACACTCACCCACAAACAAATAATCAATAAGTATTTTGCCTCATACATAGATTGATAACACAGAAGGCAGTCATTCCTAATATGCATAGCTTACCAAGACTAAATCTTTGACAAGTGGAGGACTCATCTAAACTAATTGCCCAATGAATTCTAGACTAAGCTTAGGCAACATTCAAAATCCAAAGAAGCCTTTACATTGGAGGCATTTGAATTTATCGACCTATGTACAAGAAAGATGTGAATTTCCAACTCTTCTTGAGCTTTCAATTGAATACCTTAATGAACGATACAAAAGTCTAATGGTAATCGAAAAGCTTTGAAAGTCGATGCTCAACAAATTGTTTGAAAATGCTAACAAAACTAATAGTCAAGTTTCTATAAACATGTGCATTAGCTATCACAAGGTCAAAAAGTACACATAAGCCTGCACTCATCACACTTGGGTCCTTATCACATAGAATCTACCTCACCCACATCCAGCATATCTTTTATGCATAAATAAAAGTCAAAAAGAAGGGAAAAATAAAATAATAACAGTAGAAAGCAAACAACATTTTGCAAGTTTACAAAACATGTTTCCAAAATGCACATAGCTTCCTCCAATTGGTTATAGACCCATAAATGGTGATCAAGAGAGATTAGTGAGATTTGTTTAATACAATGTTCTGCCTCCATGGCTAGTAATCACGACATTTATAGAAACACAACACATTTGTCAAAATTTAGGGATAAGATGAGAAACAATGTTGGGCAAGCGCTAATGAAATTTACGCAAAGCCATGATAGCCTTCTTCTTCACAAGCTCCTTGGGGTTTGCTAATAGTTCCACCACTTGAAGCAAAACAAGATTCAAAAGCTTGCACACAGCAATGAATGTCACACAACACACAAGATAATTATCTGACTTCAAATCCTTCTAGATTGTATTCACAATTAAGATGATTAAGTCATGATCCTCATTCACGAAAAGAATGACAACTAAGTATTCACTCCTTTTCAACAAAAGATCGTTGTCATGTGTCATTTTGACAGCTTGAATGTAACCAAATGATGCATCATGACCCAACATCTTTGCATACACAAGCCTAATTATGTATTATTTCATTCTTTTGCGAAGCACATTCAATTCCACAATTTTCTTCTTTAACATTTTGATCTTTGCTGCAACAATTTGTTCCTTTTCTACCTTAGACTTTACCTTTCCAATTAACTTCATTAAATCCAAAAACTCCTTTAATGATCCCCATCCCTCTTATGAACTCATGGTAAGCTTTCTACCAAATGTCTTCAGTTGTTTTAACCCTATATTCTAAATCCCACACATACCCAAAAAAAACACTATGTCCATGATGTGTCATATAAGAACAAACACATCTTCCACAATTTTGTCATTCTGATGTTCTCTTCTCTATATTTCATTTTTGCATCTCCTCATTTCAATTCTCTCTAATCTCCTTTTCATCTAAAGCCCAACACATGTGAAGAAGAAATCTCCCATTTCAAAGTTTCATGAATCTACCCATAGAAAAAGAAGGCAAAAAAAACATGGGCAAAAAAAAAAACTCTTACTTGAATGCCTTCTACACCATATCATTCGCCCACATTTCCCTATTAGCCTCTGCACATTACAACACCACCCAAGTTCTTACTAATGATCCTACACCCAAGCTCTCGCCAATGATCCTAAACCATCTACACTACCCAGACAAGCCACAAAAATGAACAAGACAACCAAATCCTCAACACACATAAACCAGATTTCCTTTTCCCTCCCATATCTTTCACCTTCATCTTCCCTTGTCCCACAACATGCCCCACAAATTGGTCACACACCCACAGAAAAACACCCTCACCTCTTCCTTGCTCTCCTATTTCAAAAATGTGATAGGGGATTTGGGGAGGGATTTTTTTTTCAAGACCCTTAACTTTTTTCTTAAGGACGTTGATACACCCTATAGAAGCAATTCATCTAAGAACAGTGTTGTGGATTATTTGAGATCTTGCAACCTGTGAAGGCCATTAGCATGGTTATTGACGATCACCATTCCAACTAGAGCTATAATTCCAATAAGAAGAAAGTTTGGTTGAAGAAGAGTATCTTTTCAACTTTTGCAATAGTTATCAAAACCTACAACGTTCAACTACCTGAAAACCTAATGTACTTAGGGTTACATCCACCCAAACATGGCAAATTACATCCATGTGAAAAATTTCATTATATGAACATTTGTCATCTCCACATTGGCCAATGAGTGAGCAAAAATGTTATCCCCAAGTCCAAATCTTGCAAAGTGTGTAGTCTCTTCACTATGGGCAAAGCCAATAAAACTAAAATTTTCATAACAAAAGATTTGGTTTATCAATAATTCCATCGGTGTTTAGTCTTTGACAATTGACTATGCACATTAAAATTAGATGAAAAAAAGTCAAAACATACCAGTTTGGTTTAGCATAATGGTTTTGGTGCAGCTTTTTTGCATTGTTTGTTGAAACTGATAAAAGGTATAGCAAAACCTCACCTCCTATTGGTTGGCTAAATAATGTGATTGTTAAGGTGGATTACTATCAATAATCTCCCACCTATCTTAGTAATTTTAGTTTCATGAGTGGGGTTGGGGAAAAAAATAAATTACTAAACTTGGATGTGAGAAATACTTTTGTAGGATCTCATTTGGAGCACTTTAGATGCTTTTAGAAGGGGAAAAATAAACTAAAAAAAATGTTCTTTTTCCTTCAATTTGGTGGTGTAGTTAAGGTGGTAATCATTATTAAACTTATATAGCCAAATTTGGCTATTAATCAAATATGAAAAGAAAAAAAAGACAATTTCATATTTCTGGCTATCTACTTGATCTATGAATAAAAATATAGTGATTTACATTTTCAAAAATTAATTCTTTTCATTTTTTCTAAAAAGTAATTAAAGTTGTGACATTCAATTTTTAAAATTCCACAATAATGTAGAATTTTGCACCAAAAAAAAGAAGTTGTGCAACCACATTCAAAACTTGGAAATGGTTAAAACTTTTAGCCCAAGAAAGAAGGAAGTTTTCATGGGGAATAGTGTTTTTTTAAACAACAAAATATTGCCAAATTTCAACCTAGAAACGTGGCCTTCTACCTCTATGCCTAAAAGATAGGACCAAAAAGGGTTTAAATTAGCACAAGGCCACATATTGGAATAAGCACTTCACTTGCAATTTCTCCTAAACTTTAATCCCCCTTGCCATGCATGGCGAACCCACAATAATCCCAGCCACCATATAGCTCCATCAAGCCATCCAATATCATTGTCTATTGTTGATCATTTTCCTCTTTTGCCAAGACTATGATGACCATCATCTTTTTTTCACTACTTATTGTCAAGTACAAAAAGGCAGGATTGCCATCACCAACTATGACCTTTTGTTTAAATTCGCCAAATTCTATAATTATGAAGGTTTTGGTTAGAATTTGGTGTCATGATATGCAATGGAGCTTGGGGCATGGGCCATGGCTTTAAAGATTTGATGACTTAGTGAACCATTCAAGAATCATCGTCATTCAAAAATCAAAGCATGCTAATGAATCATGACAATAGTCTTTAACTTGCAACTTTGCAAGTTGCAAGCAACTAGTTAAAATAATAGCTTAGATTAGATCATTCAGTCAATTATTCAAAGTGTCACATCAAGCTTAGGAGGATTCAAGAATCGTGAACTATAATCTATAAAGTGCCATTGTGCATTGAAGGGTTATGATGTGTCATTGCGTTGCAAGTTGAGGTAACTTACAAGTTAGGGTCGTCATTAGTCAACAATTGTCAATCAATCATTGCCAAAGCCTGATTGAACTCTAAAGAATTATGGTCTCAACTCCCAAATCCCAACCTGTTGTAACATTGCCCTAATTTTCTCTTTGTAAGTTACTATAGTCTACGACTCTGGATTCCAAAGTTTGTAATGTGTGCGTTATGTACTATGTAATGCAATGATCACTGGTGGTTTGTGTCATTGTGCAATGTGCACTGGAGTTTGGTCGTTCACTAGTTTGTCTATGCATTTTGTTGTGTATTTTGATTCAATAGTAATTATTGATGGACGAATCACGATTGTGGATTTTGGACAAGATTGCAGTCTACAACAGATGAATTAGCAACTTGGCATTCTAAAAACTTACAATGGAGGTATTTTTAAATTTCCAACATTTTTTAATATCTTTCAATTTTGAATTTTCTTCATGTTTTGTGTGTGGTTGAAGGGTTTAGGGTTTTTTGTTGAACTTCAATTAAGTAACAAATTTGATTAAGCATATTATTTCACATCTTATTAATTTCAAGGTTTAATGTTCTCTGAATTTTTTATCTTTAGATTTTAGATTAATGCAGACTTGTTAGTGTGCCATTCCAAACTTTAGAGAAGGGATTATTAGTTGCAAAATGCACAATGTAAAGGTTTAAGGTTTAGTGGTTGTAGTCTATAAACTTAAATGTAAAGCTTTAGGGAATACTAGTTGCAGTTTATATACTACACTATGTAATGTAGAGGTTTAAGGTTTAGTGGTTGTAATCTATAGACTACACTATGTAATGTAGAGCTTTAGGGTTTAATGGTTGCAATTTACATATTACAGTGTATAACTTTACAATTTATTAGTTGTTGATAGCAAAGTTGGGGTTTGTTGATTGTTGACAACAAAGTTGGAGATTGTTGTTGCAAATCTTACAAACTGATTTCTATTGTTGTGATTATTTCTTGAACATGGCACCTTTGTAGCTTCCCAAGAAACTTCGAATTCCATCATATTTTTTTGTCAAATTGATGCATCAAGTGTAGCATCCTCTAATAACCAACCTCCAAACCCTATCCCTCTTGATCTTGAACCTCTTTTTTAATGTTGATATGTGTATTTTTGTTGAAGAAAATAAGAGGAAACATAACAACTATGAGCTAAATAGGGTGTTTCAAGATGTTTAGAGTGTTAAGCTACCATGGGTTGAATCAATGGTGGATGCACAAGGCAAGGTGCATCAAGTCAAATGCACAGTTTGTACCAAAATGAAAAGGTAAGGAAAAGTTATTGGCCCCTAAATTGGATAGCCTTTGGAACTATAGTTTGGACACCTTTGTTATTATCCTTGCAGCATGTGGTTCCCATGGTTGATGGGTTGATGGGAACTGTGGTTGATGGGTGGTTGATGGTTCAATCATATGCTGCAAGGATAAAATCACAAACAAATCATTGCTTGGACTTGGAGAATTTAATTAAGTCATTTAGCCTTTTGGAGCATGGGCATAATACAAGAAAGCCCCATCACTACCTCCAAATCAACCACATGGTGCAAGGATAATAATTTTTTTGGTATGATTGAACTAATGTGTGGCTTGCAGGTTAGAATGATGTGCTACCACTGGGTGCAGTGCAGTGTCTTCCCAAACAAGGGTCCAACTCCCTCATGCACGATTTGTCAATTTATTAAGTTTGCCACTCCAATTCTCCAAGGCTTGCCAAATGACTCCAATTTTGTTTCAACTATAGCCTAAATTCAGACTCTGTCAAAATTGAATTAGCCACTATTCACATACACAATACAACCTACAATAGCCAAATACACTACACCTCCAAAGAGAAAGTAGCCATTTGTTTTATCTGATTTTATTTTTTTCGTATAGCAGGTCGAAAGATGGCCATGCTTGTGATTGAAGCCACCTAGGTTGCTAGCTCTAGCAAACAGGTAGCCCACTTTAGGCCACTTCCTTTAAAATTCCTTTTAAAAAAACACTGGAGGGGTGGGCTTCAATAGCTGGAAAAGTTAGTTGCTGGGGTGTTGATTATTATGGAGCCCACATGAGGATTGGCAGTTGCCAAGACATGGAGCACTTACTAATGTGTCTGTACACATTGAATGCAACAAGCAAAATTGTGGGAGTACTGCAATTCACCTATCTCTCTCCATTGGCATTTTCTTTTCTTGAAAATTTTCTCCTTTTTTGAAAAAATCAGAAATTTCTAGAATTTTATTTTATTTTATGAAAATTCCACTAACTTTTCTTTTATTTTCATGGGAATTTTTTTTCCAAATTTTCAATATCACAATTTTGAAAAAATAAAATAAATAAATAAATATATATATATATATATAAACCCCAACTCCCCATTGTCATGAATGGAAACAAACGAACATGTAAATTGTGAACTCATTAAAGGTTTAGGGATGTGGGGGTATATACCTGAGAAATATTATATTCTGATTCACCCCACTCAGGTGTGATGAATGGCTAATCTACTGACCAAAAATAGGCTCTAGAAGAAGGTCTTTGCAACATGCCCATTACTGACATGATAACGTAGGCTACATGTGTGTGCCCATGTTTCATACCTATAACTACCCTTTTAAATACCTTCCTCCCATGGTGGATACATTCAACCAACCACCCTTATGAATGCCCTTCCCATGTTGGATACCTTTAAGTAACCACCCTTATGAATGGCCTTCCCATGTTGGATGATACCTCTACCTAACCACCCTTATGAATGAATGGCCTTCCCATGTTGGATGATACCTCTACCTAATCACCCTTATGAATGCCTTCCCATGTTGGATGATACCTCTAACCAACCACCCTTATGAATGCCTTCCCATGTTGGATGATATCTCTAACTAAACGCCATTGCATTAATGGGGTTTTCCTTTTGCAAGCTTGCAATGACCCATCCATGTTCTTGCAGCTATGGCTCCACATTTTAAAAGACATAGTGTTCTTTGGGTGTTTTGTTTTTGAGAACACCCACTTCCATTTTATTTTATTGAAACATTGCCATGATATCTCCCCTTGTTGGGTATCATGGGCAAAAATAAATAAATAAATAGATAAATAAATAACCACTTTGGTGACTAATATTTTTGTTTTGCATAGTTTGTTTATTGTTTAAAAAATTTCCACAAGTAAGGTGCCTTCAGCATCCCAGCTAAATAATTTGAAAAAAGAATAATTTGCCACAATTTCTCTTTCTATGAAAAAATATACCCAAAGGAACCAAAATATCTTAAAATTCACCAAAAATCACCATACCTACCTACAAATATGAAAGGGTGATTCAGATTTTCCTACTTTCATATTTTTGAATATTGCCAAATTTGGCTAAATGTCCTTATGGGTGATCGCCACTGCAGGAACATCCCCCCCCCCCACCCACCCACCCACCCCACCTGCCTCTTGACTGCTACCCACCCAAAGCTAGTTTGCCGGATCTCATGAGAACGCTTGAAGTTAGCGACTTTGGTCAGAATAATACTGGGATGGGTGACCTTCCAAGAAGAAGTGCTTCTCCGTCTGCGCCCGCGCGGCACTGCGAGCTTTCCATCTCTCTCTGTGCAATGGCGGGCATCGAGCTCACGGAGCAATCTTCGATTTGCAGCGATGGTATACAATGATGGCATTGAATGTTCTTTGGTTGGTCTTGTAGCTTTAGAGATGTCAGATTTGTGGCATTGTGAAGGAGAAGAAAAAGATCAGAGAAATAACACACAAAAACACGCGGTGATTCCTGTTTCTTTCTCCTCTGGATTGCGCGCGCGCGCGCGCACACACACACACACTCTCTCTCTCTCTCTCTCGATTTTTTTTTGTAGCTCTGTGGTGATAATGCATCTGTTACTTCTTCTTCCCGCTCTCCGAACATTTTGTAATATATCTCCTCGTTTGATTCTTCAAGCCTAATCCTGTCGTTCTCAAAATTTCTAAACTTTTCTGGCGTATTTGTGATACCTCGCCTCCTCTCTGTTGTATGAGTTTCTTGAATGTAAGATACCGTCCGAATATCAGAAGTCGATCTTCGCTTAGTTCTCTTGCTGCTGTTTTAAGTGTCGAAAATCTGCGTGCAATTGTGAGGTTACGAAGTGAGGCAACCTTTGCAGAGAGTTGAGCTGTTGGCTGTAATGCCGCAAGCCAGCAGCACCAACAACAACAATGCATACTGAAGGAGATGTCACTTGAAGAGCTGCTTGTCGTCCACCAAGCAGGTGATGCTGATCCATAGCTTCTTTGATCCTGGTTTTGGATCAGCTTGCTTCATACGTTCTTTTTTTCTTGGTCTTTTTGTGGCTCTCGATTCATGCATCCAGCTATTTGAAGCTCTTGTGGATTTGGAGGGAGAGTCTTTCTGAGTGTGAATCTCACCGAATGGCGAGAAAGACGCTGTTCGGAAGCATCCGCTCAGGCCTTCCAACCGCCTTGAGCTCTGCAAGCAACAATAAGAGGGCGGCGAGCATCAGGCAGTTTCAGATGTCCAAGTTCTGGAGGCCCGGGGGAACGAAGCCTCCTATCTTTGCAACTGCAAGCACTAAACGCGGCGGCTACGCAAAGCTTCAAAACGTCTCCTCACCATCCTCCTACTCCAGCTGCTCAGTCCCTTCCAACTCGAGCAGAAGATCGCAATCGTCCTTCGAACCTGCAAAGCAACGCGTATCCGCCAACTCCCAACTGCCACAGAAATCGAACAGAAAGTCCAAGCTCCGCCGCCTGATAGACCGGCTCCAGAAATCGTATCACAACCTCAGAGAAGCAGTTCGACAATCCGATCTCCAATTCGCTGATTTGTTCACAGGCAACCAGATGCTGATGCACGTTACTGCCGCTCCTGTGAGCCGTCGTCGCGGCAGTAAAGCGATGAAACACTCTCCTTCTGTTTGGCACTGGGCATCATCAACAACAACCTCAAAGGTCTAGACCTCTATTTCTGCTTCTTGGACACAGTCACAGAGACACATGCCATGACTCTTTCTTGCATCACAGAGAATATAGTCTGCAAGCAAGAAAGAAGGTGCAGGAATTGTGCAATGCAGCTCAGGTTGCAAGAGAGATCACATGCACACCCAAGAAAGCTCTTCTGCAGGTTTCATGGCGCCCACGAGGTACCACAGAAAATGCCTGGAGCAAACCATACACCAAAACAAAGCTTGGAGATGTCTGATCCACCTTCCATGTACCTCTCTGAGTATTATCCAAAGCTGGGGCTGCTGCTGGATCTTACAACACGTCTTTCTCCCATCAAGTCACACTTCATTCTCCTCCAGGGGCCAATCTTATACACTAATATCCTTGTAGCAATTACATGCAGCAATGATGATGATGATATTCTACACTTTTGGTTTGAAATCAGAAGTGAAATGTTTTTTTCTTGACTGAGAAGTTGAAGACCCCTCTCTCTATCTTTGCAGTGGTGAAAGTAGTTCCAAAATTGCACCTGAGCTTCCTTTTAACTTCCATCTCTGGCACATCTTTTATTCCAGTTTGAGGTTCATTCCAGCTGCTTGCTTGCAACATTTATTCCCTGGATAGAGATGTAACTGGGGACTTGCAGGCAAGGAAGGATGCAGAGCATCACATATTGATGATCAATGTTCCAATTCTTTTGTTCAGTTTGAGGTTCAATCCAGCTCCTTGCTTGCAACATTTGTTCCCTAGGCAGAGATGTAACTAGGGATTTGCAGGCAAGGAGGGATGCAGAGCATCACATATTGATGATCAATATTCCAGTTCTTTTCTTCAGTTTGAGGTTCAATCCAGCTCCTTCCTTGCAACATTTGTTCCCTAGGTAGAGATGTAACTGGGGACTTGCAGGCAAGGAGAGATGTGGAGCATCACATATTGATGATTAACATACCAATTCTTTCCTTCAGTTTGAGTTTCAATCAAGCTCTTTGCTTGCAACAGTTGTTCCCTGGATGGAGATGTAACTGGGGACTTGCAGGTTGAGAGGAGGGATGTGGAGCATCACATGTTGATGATCATATCTGCAATGCTGATGATGGTATGGTGCAGGTTTACATCCCAGAGGTAAGGAAATTGCATCCAACTTCATTCTCAAATCCCATTCTTCACAACCTCAACTGAAAGTCTCCAAAAAAAGGAACAATGAACCCAATCTTTGAGATCCATGAAATTGCTTCATCTTTGATCCAAGAATGCTTCAGAATACAAAAGGCCATTGGACCACCCAAGTCAATTGACAGTACCTAATGCAGTGGTGTGCTTGGAATCTGGAGAAGACTCTTGTCTCTTCATCTATTATGCTTGCAATCCTGTACATCTGCTGAAAATTTGCGTTCAAACCTGTCATGATTTGTGTTAATTCATTATCAAGGTCTTGGTACGGACTCTTGCAAGAATGATTGTATAAGATTCTTGAATCAAGCATGTAGGTAGTTTCCATCTTTCTCAGTTTTGGAAACTGGAGGAGGATCCATGATGCACCATCCAACCCATGGTAGCTAGCTTGGGCTGCACACTACAAGTTGCTCAAACTCAACTTTCCTGCTTGAGAAATTTCTAATGCAAGCAAGCAAGCGAACCTCCACATTTTTGATCAATAGATAAAGCAAGGTCCCTCTTGAGAAGATCAGCGTTGTCAAAGTTCACACAATTGCATGCAACCACAAGAAGAAGCTCCACCAAAAAAACCACAGAATTCGAACAAAGAAGAGTTCCTTGCATCCTTCAGCCCTCAAGACTTTTAACATCTCTGCGAAAAAGTTCCTTGCAATTGGCTCTGACATCTCTGCTGCAATTGAAGAAAAACCCTGTAAATCCCCCCGAGTACTTATACTTGAACCCCAACTGCAAGTTCATGAGATTGAATGCACAAAGCTTTGTTTCTCCATCATCTCTTCAACTGGAGAAAATTAGGGTTTGATGAATTAGGGCCACAGGCAGGTGCACGAAGCTCATTCATTACTGTTCTTCATCAAGTCCATTGATGTGTGTGAGAGAGACAGACAGACACAGAGACAGCGTGAGAGAGAGAGAGAGAGAGAGAGAGAGAGAGAGTAATCCGAAAAAATCTGTTGGTGTTTGTGCATTCTAGGGTTTGGAAACTACTTTCTTTGTGAACTGCGGATTCTTTTACTTTGATGTTGTTGGTGGGCCACCTGAGAGCTTGTCTTCTATCCTTTTTCCCCCTCTTTCTCCGGAGTGAGTGTTTAGTTAGCTACACAGGCAGGGAGAACGACTCGTTCTTTTGCTACCACTCGATAGCATCTAGCAGGAAGAATCTTGCAATATCTACCTCGTCACTCGTTGCAACTTTCGTCTTTCCAACCATCGCTTGCAAACTTTCTTCACTCATCCACTGCCAAAATTGCTTCTCTCTAGAGCTCTCTGGAGTTGTTGGAGCGGAGAAAGGTTTGAAAGTTAAAGTTGAAGTTGAAGTTGAAGACAAAGAAGAAGAAGGAGAAGGAGAAGGTTATAAAGTTTTGGGGAGTTCAAGCAGGTCTGTTGTTGCTCCTCCTGCGGGACTTGTGTAGGCAGCACACAGCAGTTCCTTGTGCACATCACAATCCCATCCCAGCAGGAGCCGATCAAGACGGAGGTATTCTTCAAATCTTTTGCCTTTCTCTGCTTCAGCGAAAGTTGAAGGAGGATTAGAGGCTTGTCTCAAACCAGGTTAGTGTCGTCGTCGATGCTCTTGTTCATACGCAGTGTGCGGATTGCTTTCTTGTCAGAGACGAGAGTGCAGAAGGAAAGGAAAACCTACACTGCATTTTTCTTGCCCTATCTCTTGTTTCCTGGCCGCTCTTCTTTCTTTCTTGCCCCTTGGCCCCCTTCTTCTCGCACTCGATTTCATCTCTTCAGAGCCGTTTGCCATCTTTTAGATATCTGTCCCAACAGCAAAGGACACTGAAAGTATTTGCAGCATCTCCAGATTGATGAGTTGCAGCAGCAGGGTATCAGTAATAGGGGGTAAGGGAAAAAGTCTTAGAGAGTAGAGTCCTTTCTTTCATGTTCTTCTTTGGGTGTCCTGTTTTCAAACTTGATTACAGTCCAATTTCTGCTTTCTTCCATCACAACTCGAGTTGACTGCTCTACAAATCTAACATCCATTTTACACAAACAAATTGTTCCAATCAGATGTGTGTTGGACCTTAGAGCACTCTGCAGTACTCTTGAGATGTGAATTGGATGTTGCACAGTTGCCCTTCACAATGTCTTATCACATTGCAGAGACTGTGTGCCAATCCAAACAGCATTCAAGAGCTTGAGAATAGGTTTCCATGTCTCATCATCTGTGTGGATGGCAGTGAGCTTTCCCCTCCTGAATCAGAGTGAAGTGTGAACTTCTAACCCTAAACTGGATATGCAGAGACATTAGAAGCTCAAATGATCACAATTGTTTTGCAGATGTTTCTTCTGGTTCTTGTGAAGTACTGTGAGTTCTCATGTGGGTATACTTCAGTCCTTGTGCTGTTTCTTATTGAGACCTTCAACCACATTCTGTTTGTATGATACAGTGTTTTTTTGGTGCTGGTTTGTTTTGTTTTTCTGTGCAGATCTTAGTCACTTAACATGTAACATGCTTGTGAATCACACTATGGGTTTCTGGCATTGGAGCTGTGACACTTGAACAAGCCATTGGTGCTATTCTTGTCCTCCACTTCACCTAAAGTCTCCCCCAAGAACTGTAACTGAGCACGGTCATAGAGATCTGCATTGATTCAAGGAAGTGGTGTTCAAGCCTGCTTGAAGAAAGGAGCGTTGTAGTGGGGGGTGTGACATGGCTCAGTGCTTAGGTGCATTTTGGTGGCAAGCCAGCCTCCAGCGCCAGCTTTCGTGTCAAATCTCATACTCCAAAGTCTATAAGCATTCCAGCATATCAGTTCCTCCCTTCTTTTCTCGAACAATATGGGAAGACCTAATGGTGCCACGCCTTTTGCCTGAAATTGCAAGCCTGGAAAATCCAAAACTTTTTGTAACATGTCCGTCAATTGTGTGCTTTAGAGATGACAATGCACCATTTCCAGAGTACCTGGTGGACAAGGATTGGAATGACATGAGCATGGGAGCTAGTTTGGAGATCAGGTACAGCCCTTGGGCAGTGCAGATGATGCATGGATTTGGGAACAAGGATGTGAGCCGATTGAAGGAGAGCACAGGTGGTCACCTTGGTCTGAACAACAACTCCATAGATATTTTAGCTTTCAGTATTTTGGCTGTGAAGTTGCTTGTACTGGGGGTTGCTATTTGGGGTGCACAGTCAAGGGCACAGGGGGTCGGGTGTTAGACCCTCCCCCCCCTTAGCATTGAACCCTTGACTGTGCACCCAACATAGGCAATCTCCTTGTACTGAAGAAGATTAGGATCCCTTGTTACCATCACATGCTATACACAGGATTCCACAGCAGACACTGAGATGGGATTTTCCTTTCCTCCATTTCAGTGCTTACCACAGAGTTTATTGACCTTGTCTCCTGCTGCACTGTAGCCATTGAGAGGTTTGTAAACTAGTTCTTAATGTTATCTGGTCTGTTTTGGAGCTCATAGGTCACAATGAAGCACTGATTGCTGTGCACATGTATTCTGCATTGCAGGTGGACCACCAGGGAATGGGAAAGGAGGAGATGATGGAGGAGGTGATGGAGGAGGTGGTGGAGGGGACAATGATGGCGAGGATCACATTTTCTTGCTTCCAGTTCTTACTCTAGCTTTTGCAGCCTTCCATCTCGGCTACTGCATTGCTATCTGGGTGAAGGATGATAACTTGGACTTTGAATTCTTTCGAACTGGCTTAGGTCTTTTTGGCCTGTTGGCTGTAGCTGCAATGCGCTTAAATGCGTGAGTGTTTCTGTCTCTCAGTGTTTCTGCCTGCATGTTTTTCTGGTTTTAGCATAACAAGGTCTGACTTGATAGTAGCTCTGTGTCCTCTTTCACAATTTTTTTTATTCTGCGAATCTCAGTACAAGTTCTTAAAAGACAGAGGGACTTATGTAGTTCTCTTACTTCTTTCTTAATGTGGTAGTGTCCAAGAAGCTGTGGTGTTCATTAGATAATTATCTGCTGATGCAGGCGCACAGGAATTGATGCATATATCTTAGGGCTTGGAGCATCTGTTGGAGTTATGGTATGGACAGGTATGCAAGCATCTCACCCTCCTCCCTGTATATCACCTGGTTCTCCTGGATTGTTTAGTGGCCACTATGGACATGTCCATTTTGACTGTCTCTTGTGTGGGACTTGCATATTCATATATTGATCACATGTTATGTGGGTTGACTGTATGTGGTCAGCTCAGGGAATCCAGTGTGAAGAGTTGCTGCTATTGGACTCCTCCTCACCTAGGCAATAGGTCCCCTTAAACTGCAGAAGCTGTGCTGTGTGCTTCATTGCAGATTAAACTTGACATCTGGTTTGTCTGCAGGGGAACGGTGTTTGGTGAAGAGAGAAGGAAGCCCGGCAGGCATTGTGGCATTGTTTGCAGCATCCATGGCTCTCATGTTCACTGCAGCATTGTACCACACTTAAATGAGCCCTTGCCACTTGACTGCCGAAACAAAGAGAGTCAGTCATGCACCATACTATGCATCCAATGATGCTCAAGAGGGTGTGCATCATTGATATTAACATGATGAAATCATCAGTACAGGGCAAAGAAGTCTCTTTATAGTTGGTATCTACCTGTGATGGTATTACTTCCCATGTTCTGTAGATAAAAGCTGAGGTGCAAAATGCTGGGTATAGCCAGATGTAATGTAGAATTCACCAAAAAACTCATGGCCTAATTTTTGGGATCCTTGAGTTTGGGTTCCCCAAAGAGCCAGTTATTAGTGTTTCATTCTGGTTTCTGTAAATACATCAGAATTTGGTTGAGGAGTGCTGTTGGAGCAAGTATTTCCCACCATCCCACATGGTAGTGTATGTGCAGATGATATTGCATAAATGCAACAGAATGCTTTCTTCCAGAATTGGAAAGACCTCTATGCTGGAAATTTTTCCTTGTTTATTTGTAGGGCAATAGTAACTGGGAGAAACTGCTTTGGCTAACAACAGAAATTGGTTTTGCAAATCAGGAGGGAATAATTGGTGTTTCTAGTAGAAGGACAAGTTGGTGTTACCACCAATTATGAGCTTTATGTGATGTGGTGCATAGCACTGAAATACAATGGATGTCCTTTTGAAGCACAGTTCAAGAGGTAAACTGTGGTTTGTTGAAAGCATATCCGGGGATGTAGTCTGATTTACCAGTGTTGCAAAGTAGTCTGTGTTGTTTGTGTTCCTGCAGCACCCCAAGCTATTGACTGCAGAATTGTGACCTCTGGTCGTGTGAGATATAGAGACACTGTTGGATGGGAGTTCCAGAGAGCTCGAGAAGTGCAATGCATAGCTGTCTCCAGACTTATGGGAAATAACACCAGTCCACACCCTCAGGTACAGTTCTCTACCTGTTTAATAAATCAATTGACCTTTTATATTCATGTATGGCCGTCAAGGAGCCTGCGTAAGTAGCCGATGGTCATTTTGTGGGTGGAAAAAACTTTGCAATCAACTTCTTTTCAAATTGTTACAAGATTTCCTAACATCCAATTTATATGCAACTAATAATGCCCTTTGCTTCTGCAGCTTTGATCATCAGAGCAGGATCCACTGACAAGCACCTGATTGGGATATGTTTATAAACTGTTGCTGATTTCTCTCCAACATCACATCCATAAGAAATTCAAAAGGTTGCAACCATAGAAGAGGTCATTATATAAATATGTCATTCTAGATAGTTATATAACAAATTTTGATTTAAAATAATTCATTTCAGCATATTATGGGAGGGAACATAGTAAGATGAAATACTAGTCACTGTTGACAGTCCTTGAATGAGTGTGAGTCTAGCACTGTTCATACTGCTGCAAGTGTGTTCATTTTGGTGTTTTGTATTTGTTTTAGGGTCCTTTGTTCTCAGTTTTGTCTATCCTTCTCTGAAAATTTCTGTGACTTAATAAAATGTTAACCTTTTGTATGCCTTCTCTTAATCACAAGAATGAAGATTTATCTTTCTAATGAGAGATATTTGCTTCATGGGTTCCATCGCAACCAACGTCCTACACATTGGAATACCCTTGAAAAACAGAAGACAAACACTACATGCACGGTCTGTTTCATAGCTCCATGGACTCGTACTGATGGTTCCATCACACCAAACTCTAGTACAGTATATAAGTCTGAGAAGACACCACTTTTTAACCAACAAGCATCTCATTGTGCAATGTTAGGTGTGTCTCTTGGGCTTGCGGTAACAGGCTCACCTGGCACCATACACAAGCCAGGCGACACACGCACAATGGGCAATGGCTTGACCATTCCATGGCACATAAGTGGCAGAGCTTAATCTCATGGAATGGTCTCGTCCTTGACCATTCCATATGGTAGATAGATGACAGACCTCAATGTTAGTCCCATCCTTGCCTGTTATGTTGGGTGTGTCACCTAGCTTGCCCTAAGGGGCTCACCTCACACCGTGCCCAACACAATGGGCAGTGGCTTGACCGTTCCTAGGTGACAGACCTTAACATCATGGAATGGTCTCACCCTTGCCCATTACGTTCGGTGCATTGCTTGGCTCACCCTTATAGGTCCACCTGGCACCTTACCCAACATGATCGGCAGGGGCTTGACCATTCCAAAAGTACGTAACCTTCAATTGTAGGAGATTTGTCACCAAACAATTCAAAAGCACATCAAAGTGTGTGCAAATGTAAATTATACACATATTTCTTGCTCCTGGCAAATCAGCAGACATTGTGTGAAACCAACTCAACTTTAGAAGGAATCGAATCACAGTGTGTGAAAGCAAAAAGCGTTGACCTAACACAAACCCTAAAATGTTCTGTTTACACGAAATTAGGGTTTGGATCCCACCATGTTCACGGGATTCGAGAGCCTCGCGGGATCGCCGAGGGGTCGCGCGGAACGGGACGCTCCGAACCGTTTGCTAAGCTCTTGTCACACAGAAGAGACCGAGATACTAACCACCCAAGCACGCGGTTCGAAGGAAGAAGAAGAAGAAGAATCGCCAATTGGAAGTCAGTTTTGTGTTTGTTTGCATTAGAAAGGAAGGAAGGAAGGAAGGAAGAGAGGGAGTTGAGTGCAGTAGCCATGGCATTGGCAGTGCCGCAGATCATGAGCTGTTGCGGTAGCACCAGGTTTGCCACTGAGATGGCTCTTGTGGGTCCCTTCTCCTCTCTTCAGTCGGCGATTGACTCCGCCCGTGACATCTGGTGGAACAAGGTGTGGTTGTGTCGCCTCTTCATTCCTCCTCCTCCTCCTCCTCTCTGTGGTTTCACTCACCCCTGAAAGACGATCACGGAATCTGAGGTAGGATCTTTGCAGTGATGATGACTTCTTTTCCAGAGGGATCCAATTTTATTTTATTTTTCTCTTTGAGTTTGTGGTCGATCAGATGCCATTTTTTCTCCTTCTCTCTGTCAGTTTGTGGCTTTCATATCCCAAGGAAATGTGTTGTCCACTGAGAAAGTGGGTCTGGAAAAGGATTTCAGTAAACTCAGAAAGTGTTGCTGTGAGATTTGGAGTGAGAAGGAGCCAAGTAATGGATTCAGAGGATGTTGTGAGCCAGCAATCAAATGCAAACAGATGGTAGTTTCAGATGATGGTGAAATGATCTTGTGCACTAGGTTCCTCATTACCAACAAAAAGATTGTTGGAGATTGTGCTGGACAGTGTGCCTGCTTGTGTGTATTCACTGTACAAAACTTTCCAAATTGTAGTTACCTCAAATCTCAGAAACAACATTTTTATGCTCTGAAAACCCTAATAAATGCTCCTAGATTCAAGTGCTTTGGAGTGTCGTAGTTTGTGCTCTGAGTCTCATTCATTGGAGTGGGTTACCAGGTGGACATTCCTGGTTGGCTAGAAGCGTTTTCTGCCCATCCCCGAATTGGTGATATACAGGCATTGCGAACCAAATTTTCCTCAGAGTCCAGGTGAAGAACCAGTCCCATGATGCTATGGCAAACCAGTCTCAGGTGTACTTTTCAAAATCAATGTCTGCGTGTCTATGTCATGGCCCTTTCTCTTCTCCTGACATGATGCAAGAATCATGATAATATATTATCCAAACATGTGACACTATGTGGGGGAAATCCTGTACATTTTTTCTTATTGATGTATCTGCAGCTTCTGTGAGGGTGAGCAATCATCCGCTTTGAACAGCTCCAATGAACACATCCTTCAGGTACTCTATGTCCCATGCCTTTTGTTGAACATGATGCTGAGGGAGTGACAGCCATCAATTTTTCTGGTATACAATCTTGGGTTCACCTCAAATTGCACACAACAATAGCACCAGCATATGAGAGCCTTCTATTAGTTTGACTCATGGCCTTGGTAATTGGTTTGTGTGGAAGTCAGCTGTGGGTTATTGTAAGAGTGCCAATTTTCTCAGTGAACATGTTTATACCCTCTCCTACTGTGGAAGAAGCCAATGACTTGGGTTGTTTGTAGAGATTTTGAACAGTATGCTCTGTGTTCTGGTCTCACAGGAGCTGGCAGAATTGAACCGGCAGTATGAGGCCAAGTTTGGCTTTGTCTTCCTTGTGTGTGCGTCAGGCAAGAGCAGTGCTGAGATTTTGTCAATCCTAAAGGCATGCTTTCACTTGATTCTCAGCAAATGTTGCCTTGTATTGTTTCTTTCATTTCTCAAATTAGTGAGCACACGCATGAGAGAGAGGTGATACTTGGTTTTGGGGAAACTTGTTGCAGTAGCTTTGGATTCCTGTAGCTAGATGCTCATGCTGGAAAATGTCACTCATTTCCAGGCAATTATCTCAACAAGTCTCTGTGCAAGTCATCTGAATTGTAAATTGGAATGGAGCTGATCCCACTGGAAACATCTGTGCAGCCCTCAAGCTAGCACAAATGTGAAGCCTACCCCTCAATTGTTACTCATGTCCTTCAAGAATCCAGTAGGTTCATATGTAAGGTGGAAAGACTGAGTCATGGATTTTAAAGGTGTCCTCCTGTAGGTAACTGTTGTTCAATTGGTAATAGAATGAATATGTATGTTGATTGTTCCTCACATTTCTGTATTTGCCTCTTGCCTTTTGTTGCCACAGGCACGTTTTCGGAACCGCCCTATTATGGAGCTGCAAATTGCAGCTGCAGAGCAACAGAAAATCACAGAGCTGCGCCTTGCAAAGCTCATTTCTGTGAACTCACAGTTGTCAAGTATGCATTTCTATCCATCTTTCAGACACTCCTCTTTGCACTTGGAGATGCCAAATTATGAACAGAAATTTTTGACCATCAGACACTTCAGTATTCAAATATGAGTAAATCTGGTGTCCTTTAGGTTCAGCAATCACAGAAGGTGACACCATGCAAGTTGAGAAGGCGACAAGCCCAACAGACCTCAGCACAAATCAAAACTTGGGATCTTCAACAGACAATTCATCATCTGAAGTAATAGAAAAACTGAACCCTGCAACATCAACTGTGGCTAACCTTCGCCCTCCTATTACTACCCATGTATTGGATGTGACTCTTGGAAGACCAGGGTCAGGAATTGATGTTGCCCTGCATTGGTGGACACAGACTTCACCATCAGCAGAGAAAATATCAGATGGTGATGAGAATGGCTTTTGGGTCCCCCTTGGAAAATCAGTGACAAACAATGATGGTCGGGCAGGCCCACTCATGCCAACATCCAACAAGATTCAGCCAGGAATATACCGCTTAACTTTCAACACGGGTACATATTTGACTAGAACCAACTCAAGTGTCAATCAACAGGAGGGTGTGAGTAGGGGTTTTTATCCATATGTCATGATAGTTTTTGAGGTGAAACCCTCACAGGTTTCAGAACATTTTCATGTCCCAGTATTGTTGTCTCCATACTCATTTAGCACATACCGTGGAAGCTGAACCAGAGGAGATGACTTTAGTCTCTTTCATACACTGTCATTCACAGCTTCATTGTCTGGTACTGGTCTCCTCCAAAACAGCTGGACTCTATCATTTGCTATAGTATGTTCTTATTTTGTGGCATGTAAATTAGTAACTGAGCCTGCAAATTCTGAGTATGTTTCACAGGTTGGCCTCATAGGAATTGTGTACAAGTATTTGATCTGTAGTAGTAGCAAAGAAAGCTCAAGATGTGGATATGATGTTTGATTAAAACCCAAATTGCAATAAAACTGGCTCAGGAATCTGCTGTGCTTGAATTGCATTCCATTACAGTTCATATCTGGTGAATCACATCCTAGAGGAGGTGATATTGAGATTTCTCTACAGTGAATGTGATATGTCACTGCGGAGGTTGAAGGGTGATATTGCGCAAGCATGGATTTTTTGTGATTGTGAAAGTCTTCATATGCAAGCTGATCTGTTTATTATAATAGATGGAGAGAGATAGGTAATCTTTTGGCTGCTTGTTTGGGTGATTTCTTCTCAGGCAGTTATTTAATATGCACCTTAATGAAGTTTGAGCAATGTGCAGTTGCATGCTCCGGCAATGAATGCAATTCAATGTAAGATTCACGTGTAGTGCAATATCACTTGTAGTGCAAGCTAGAGACAGTGGTAGATTTAAGATATTTGTAATGAAAATTCATGGATGTTTTGCTCACAAATCCCATGTGCATTGTGTCCCTTCTCATGCTTAGATGGTCCCTGTATCTTTGTTTGAATTTGAAAGTATTTGATTACTAAGACAATACAACGTTACTTGCTGATTTTGTATGTGGTTGGCAACCCAACAATGGGATGTTGTTCTGACTCATGGAGCTTGAAGTAATTCATACTCCCATGGAAATTCATTGCAGCTCTTGAAGCAATTGCCAATGGCATAGGAGTAACCTAATCAATTGTTATGCAAAGAAGTCCTGTGGAAATTTTGGAAGTTCAGGATGTACCTTCACCAAGGAGACTTGTTTTCCATAAAGAGAACTTTGGACCAGCATTGGGTAGGTTTGCATACAAAGACTGCACTTTGATCCAATGATATCTGCCCTGGCTCTGCACAGTTCTATTGTGTACAGATTATCAGCGCATTGCTAGGAGTATTAGAGCATCTCCAGCAGTGCTCTGAATGTGATTCCGCACAGTAAAATTGGGTCAAGAAAAGTCAAAAAATGTCAGTTTGGCTCAGGAAAATCGTTTTGGTTCAGCATAACTGTGAAGTTTGCAGCAACACTGTGCACCTGCACAAAAAAGTGCAATAAATATGATCTGACTGCTGCTCAGTGTTTCTGATTGGCCTATCATAATGATTGGTCCAGGTGGTTCACTAGTAGTAGTCCCACACCTATTTGCTGTCCCATTTTCAGTTTTATGGGTGGGGTTGCAAAAAAGTAAATAACTAAACTTGGATGTGAACAATATTTTTGCAGGGTTGCATACTGAGCATCACTGGAGATGCTCTTTCCTTTATCATGCCACAAACAAAATGTACCTCATACATCAAGTCTACCACAGTTACATGATGAACAACACAAGAAAATTATTGGCACTGGAATCCCAGATAGCAATTCTTTGGAGGGCAACCATCAACAAGATTTAACTCCATAGATGTGTCCAGAGAGCACCATTGTCCTGGACAACAATCCACTTCTTTCACAAAATTTCATTGAATGTTTTGTACAGTTGTGAAAATCATGTACTGTCTGCCTCAGGGATTGCTACAGTTAAGCTCATGTGGACAATCTGCACTACCATACAACAATCTATAAATTGGGACTTCAGTTCATGTGATCCTTCGCATTGCCAACAGAAACCATGATAATATTGTCTTGGATAGCAAGCAAGGTTTGAGACTGAAGATTAGTGCCCAAGGATGATCTCAGGAGACATGGGTTAACAAACACACCCTGGAGGCTTCTGGATGTTCTCTCTCTCTCTCTCTCTCTCTCTCTCTCTCTCTCTCTCTCCGGTCTAGGCATGACATGATTTTGTTGCAGATTCAATCACAGGTCATGACAGATGGTGAAGATTGGAAAATCTAAGCAATATGCTGACTAATCATAAAACTCTGATAAAACTGGTTGAATCTCATCCCAAAGCTTATCCCTAATACTGCTTACCCCTAATACCAAAATTGCTGTGCCTATCCACAATTTTAAGGGTTCTGTTCCAATGAATGGATGTGAATGAGAAGAGTACATACATCTCGCAGCCTCTTTGCATCTGGAGGATGGTTGCATAGTTATGACAGCTATGTGAGCTTCATTCAACCAACCTGGCCCCCTCAAACGACATGGCCAGGTTCAGATGCAGGCTTTACCTCCCTGCACCTCAGATACAACTGCAACTTTGGACTCATCATCACCATCGGAAACAAACCCTGCAAACATGATCAATACATGTTTCAGATTTCCTCCCAAAATTGAGAAACCGACTCAAATCTACTAAAGCTTTGAGAAATTTCTGCTATGGCCTGAATAATGTATTGAAAACACTGATCATATCAATCTAGACACGGAAAGAGGGCATTTAGGAGATCAAATAAGGAAATCTGTAAAACTCAGACAAACTATTGTATCTAGTTAAGTCCCCATGAAGGTTATCCCTGACCCCATATGATTCCTCCTCAAACTCCTCCTGTTCTGTGTAATTGAGCATCAGATGACCACAGAGCTTCATAAAAGTAGCATCTCTCTCTGTCCCTCATGGGCTGAAAAGTGTGACATGAATGGAGGAAGTCAGACCTGTTCAAAAAATTAGGTGTGAAGACATTTGTGGTGGACATTTGTCGTTTAATGTCCCACAAAACAAAGCTAGCCATTGGCCTTGAAGCGCTTAGCATGTTCCTTGTTGAACCACTCAATGATCTCTTCTTGAGAACCTTCTGGATGAGCCAACTCCCACTTCTGTAACTGATCCATCTGAGCAGGATTTCAACAAAACAGCAAAATGGAGAACATCAGTTAAGTTTGCAGGTGGAAACACAACATTCAAGCCTTCATACAAATCAGTGGTTGTGGAAGCTGTACACAGGCCTAAACCCTAAACCCGACAAAAGTGTGAAATACACTAGCTACACTGCTTGCATATGGCGATCAAGAATACCATCCCCCATGTCAAATATTCAATAGTGTCCTTTAAAACAGCTATTGCTTCTAGGTCCCTTTAGGAATGAGCTAGCATGTCCAGAGATAACAGGAAACTGCTTATGAGTTGTGGGAGTGAGGGTAGAGGTTATTTGTGACAGGGGCAACCAAATAAGGAAAAACATAGTCCAGCTTGAAAGCACTAGATCAAAATGATGATACATACCCATTCTTTCATCTGTGGGACTCCTCTTTGCAAGTCCAACAGTTCCATGATTTTTTTTCCATCTAACAGCGGTTTTTGAGTCCAAACTTTGTCCAGTCCTATAACATGTAGAAGAACCTTGTTAAAGGACACCCCTACATTAGCTTCCACAAACTCTTAAACCTAGAAAGTTATGCAGATGCCCAAAATGTAGCAATATCTAACATTTGTTCCTTACACAAGAGACAGGACTCAAGGATGAGAACATATGGTTCCATCACTGAGTTGATACAGGCTGATAGTAGACCATCTGGAGGATTGATGTAACTCTTGATCAAGGTCATCATTCAAAAGTCAAGTCACCAATTGACATATCAATGGGCAAAAATGGTTCTGGCAAAGTTGTATCATCCACTAATGCAAAAATGGACAATCACTATTCAAAACATAGCTAAGAAAAATTGTTTCTAGAATGATCTATTGGATATAAATATCAGCAAGGAGTTGTACTACATGATAGCCTCAAATATGGGATATGCACATGTGCTTGAACTTCGCAACTACAAAGCAGTCAGGAATGAAATCATCACCTAGTTTCAGTATTGCATCCTCAGTTGTGCGGAACTGATGAGCCCTCTGGGCAGGACTGATTTGGTCCAAATCTGAAGGAAGAAGTGTTGAAAGCACCAATGCCGTGCGCCATAGCCCCTTAATTTGATGTAAACACAGACCTAACCCATCACACCCAACATCATCAACACATCAGCTTGTGATCAAATGAAATGTAATCGAGGCAATTCAGTAAGGTAATTTCATGGCAACAAGTCCACTTCTTGAGCACAGGACAGGGATTGAGTGTCGCTGCTGTTTGTTCCCTTACTACCCAATAGAGGCAATGACCACAATACACTCTGCATTCCCTCAGGACTCCTTACTTGTCAACATTGAGGTATTTATCTTCAGTTGCAGTCAATTTTTATTGATAATCAACTGTATATGCAGTTGAAGCTAATCCAAAAAACCTTAGATGCCAAATTCAGGTGAATGTATCCCAGATCCATCTCAACTGCACAGATGTGGGACAGTAAAATTGCTCATAAAGAACTAAAATTTCAGTTTACATTACCAGCTTGCACTCGCTTGCGGCCATCCATAGGCAGCACCAAACCTTGTATACCTGCTCCCCCATCCCTCTTTGTTTTCAGAGAGCAACAAATATGAACTGGGAAGACATGATACTCCTGAAAAAGAATTGCTAAAGAACAACAATATCGATGTTATAAAAATTACCAGGTTGGACTCGCTTGTGACCATCAACAGGCAGCACCTCTTGCCTCCCTGTTCCCACATCATTTTGAGATAACAACTTTGTCACCTCTGTGAACTGCTCTGCTGCTGCATGCAGCTGCAAAACCTGCAAGATGCACAGATGTAACCCAATTACAGACACATTTAAGTGGCATGATTGGACAAAACAAAACCTTGAAAGGAAATATTAAGAAAAGCTATGAAAACGTCATCTCAAAGACTGCTTTGCTAGAAGAGACCAGGAAGACCCGCAGTCCTCGTTCAAAGGATAAAAGCTAATAGCTTGATGAGCTAGCAAAGGAGGAAGAACATCACTCACATTTTTGGCATCATCTGACTTCAGCTTCAGTGAGTCCTTGATGATAATGTCAGAAACAGGCACCTGCAATGACTTTTTGATTCAGCATCTCATGGGTGATGTGACAATACAGCGACTTGATCTGAATAAAAGAGCAACAGTTGAAGAAAAGTGTGCTGACCGAGCCTTTCTTGTAAGGATGTGTGTGATGCCGAAATGGAAGAAGTAAAGCACTTAAAAAGCATAGCCTCCTTTCCTCCATCTGTGATTGCCCACGATTAAGCCTGAGTACATCTATCACTACTCCTTGCACACAGCAACATAGTAAAACATGCCCTATAAACAATCAGGACTACCAGCATGATGGATATGAATGACCAAACTCTGCAAGCTTTCACACCTGACATGACATGCTTCTTGCTCTGAAACACCTTATCCTAGTGGGTAACAAAACAAAACAAAATTGCATCTGTACTGCAATGCAGGCCCACGATAACACCCACCGTCAATTGTGAACCCTCAAGCTCAGCCAGAACCTCTCCAGCTGCTTGCATATAGTCAACACATAATCTGGGCCCACCATTTCCAGCAGATAATTCACAATCTTAGCAGCCTTCATCATAAATACAACTCAATAAGCATTAAAAACTGGACCCACAGTGAATAAGATCTGGAAAAAGGAAAATTGCTTGAAACTGACTGCACATTTACAAAGAAATGGTGCACAATACTTGGGCTGAGGGACCAAAAACACCTAATGCCAGGCACTTCAGAATCTCTTGTGCTCACCTTCCATTGTTGCCCAAAAGAGGAGGGTTGGAGTCTTTCACGCAAGCAGTGAAAATTACTGGGAAAAGCTCCAACTGCTCAAACCAGCGCATTGCCTCACTAGGCTTCTTCCCCATCAGCATCAAATCAACCTGCAGCCCCATATAATACAACCACAAACTGAATGAACTTTTCTTTGGGAGGCACAAATCCCATCTTATCAACTAAGAAATTGCCAGAAATCACATAATTCTTCACAACATTAGCTCACTAAAAGATGATTAAGAAACAAACATCTTCTGACAGTCATACACATAGGAAGAATACCTATGGTTAGGTTGGTTAAGGGTTTATACACTGGTAAAAAGTTGATTACCTCATGGCCGATACGTTCACGACTGACTTTAGTCCCTAAAGCTTCCTTTACTTCTTCACAAGAAGCTGCGTTCTTCAGCTCCTCCTCCAGCTTGAACCCAAACCGAGCACCTAATCAACACATCAAGAAACGATTTCCTCACATTTGGAGCACATTTTTTCCATCTAACCACTGCCTACTGTAATTCTCAGGATGGCTATAAAGACAATTTCCTACAGTGATGACAGACCAAAGACTTCATGACCCACTTGCACAAATTTGCACATTTCAGATCACAATATGATGACAGCATCACATCACAAAAAAACCAAAAGTAGAAAAAAATCACATACAGAATCAATAACACCTTGGGATGAAACAGAGAAGAGACAAATCCTACCAAATCGTATAGCACGCATGACACGTAGTGGATCATCCAAGAAAGTCTCTTTCGGAGGCAATGGTGTACGAATCAACCCTGCTGCCAAATCCATCAGGCCTGCTTTCCAGAACACAAATAAATGTAAGCACCAGATGAATTCCTCAGTGCACCACAAGAAGATCATTCTATGCAAATTATTGAAGAAACTAGTTACATGTAGGTTTGGAATGAAGACTTCCAAAAATATTTGCTGACCCTATCAAAAATCCTACCAAATAGAGAGCTGGTTGGAAATTTCATGTGTTCGGTACATGCTAGGCAGTTCAGAAAGTACTGGCCCGTACTGGTCAGTGTGCAGAAACTCAGAAAAGTAGCTCATCAGGGGGTGATTTTCTGACAGATATGGAGAAATTACAAGCACCAATGGCCCATGTGCCTTGGTTGAAGATAGAGGGGCTGCTCCTTAGATAATCCACCATACATTACTAAGATTCTGTGACTTGTTTCTGCATAAGGGGCTTGTACACGTACCTTTGCCAGTTAAATCCTCCACAGAACAGGTATTAATGTTGTAGAAGAGGCTGTGACAAACCAAAAGCAAAACACAAAATAGTCAAACCTCGATGCAGTCACTTTCCACTTGCAGCTTCACAGAACAAAAAACATTGATGTCACCATTCATAAAAACCTCTAACAGAAAGAAAGGCAACACAGACCTGTTAATGGTCAAGTCACGCCGCAAAGCATCCTCCAAAGCTGTTCCAAACTCCTGCACTCAAATGTCCATGTGCATCTTCTAAGCCCAATTTGCCTCAGAGATTATGAATGAGGAGATGACTTGCCAGATCACAACTCAATGGAGGGAAGGTAAAAAACTCCCTTTGCAGAGCCTTCTACATGTATCTGAATCCTCATGAAATAAGATCACTGAAACTACTCGTGACTAGAGGTTGGAGCGATGAAGTTTCTGGGTGGAACAAGGGCTCAGCCCGCAAATTCCAATAGAAGATTGGAGACAGAGCCTAATTTCATCAGCAGTTTTTCTTCACAAGACTGATGATAACCACCACCTAGGATACACTACCATGGTAGCAGTCCAAGACTATCAGAACGTTTTTACTTGATGAATCAACAGAGCCCTGCAAACTGTAATTTCTCTAGCAGACACCAAGCTTACATCCCTAGCAGAGAATCCAACAATGTGGAAGACAATCCAAGTTTAAATGTGCGTAGTACCATGGTTGGAATGCGACTGTGTTGAGCATAAGTCTCAGCTCGCAAATTCACGAAATCTACCCAAACCCCTCTTATTCGCATTCGAGCAGTCTCGAGATGCTTTGACTGCTCAGGATTGCTGCATGCAATGGGAAATTCACCCACACAAAAGAATACACAACATCACAATACAATTCATCAAGAAAAAGACTTAGACACAAACGTCTTGTACTTCGTGTTGCTGCTGATGAGTCTTATCATTGAAGCATTCTGGTGCAATCTACAAGCAACACAAAAGATCGTGACAACCATGTGTGTTTTGAAGTATCAGATGCTCCTGGCATCATGACAAACCATAACAGTACTCCTGATGTTTAATATGAATTGTCACAACAATTTTCAGTTCATGGGTTGAAGCACAATTGCTTGGGATCTGACATGTTCATGATTACAAGAAAAATTCAGATTCATGTCCCTGAATGATGCATTCATTGCAGGGTGGTTTGTTTCAGGGTTTAGGGTTTAAGGCGAAACCATCTCTCTCACCTCTGAATAATTCCCACTCCTTGCGTCTCTTCCCCGATGCTTTCAAGATACTCGTTCACTTTCTTACAAAACTCCTTGCCTAGCATATCATCAATGGCGATATCGATGTCATGTGAATCCGTTCCAAGAAGCTGCATTCCAACCCAATTACACAAAGCTATGAATTAAAGCAGCAGCAATTCATATCTAGAGTTCAGTCTGCAATCGCACTTAGAGTGAAAAGCTCACAAATCTCCCAATTTCCTATAAGAAGAAAAACGATTGACACAGACCTTATCACGAACCCAGCCTCCCGCGACACGAAGCTGTGTGTTCATCCTGAAGTGACGAAGAGTCGACAGCAAAAGCTCGAAAATCCCCTGCTCACTCGCAGTCAGCCTCACATTCTGCTGAACGGCAACCATACTGATGAAACGAGCGTCGCTGCCTGCGAGCCCAGGAACACAAACTGCAGCACCACAAGAAACTCGCACCTCTCTCGACAAACCAGCAACAGCACTCGCGAGAAGTCGAGAGTGAGCGCAAAAACCCGAACAAAATTCCGCAGCAGAAAAAAAAAACTGGCTACGATCACAACAAACCCCAGAGAAAGACGAGCTCCCACCGCAACCCAAAGAAGAAGCACAACAACCACCGGGAGCCGTAACAAAAGCCTGCTGCAATTGCCGGAACGATGCTCGCAGAGGAAGCGCACGCACTAGCGCAAAACAAAACGCCATAGCTAATTTCTAGGGTTAGGGTTTGGAGGACCAACACAAAGAGACAAAGAGAAAAACTAGTCACAAAACAACCCAATTTAACACCCAAAAAATCCCCCATTTTTTCCACTTTTTTTTTTGCTTTTCCTTTGGATATAGGAGTTGGTCTCGATGGGTGGGAAGATTAAGAGAAAAGAAAATTATAATTAAATAATTAATTTTTTAAAACCTTAACACTCAATGCTTTGTTTTATATTGGATTTGTGAATGGGGGAAGTTGTAGTTTTTTGGGCATTTCTCAAGTGGATTTAGTGAGATTTCCATATGAATCTAGAAGCAATGTAGATATAGAGCAAGCAAAACTTAATCAAAACAACCAATTGAATAAATTGGACAAAATTGAACTTGTTGACAAAAGACATTCTCATTCTTTCTAGAGAGAGAGCTTGGTACTAACTACACTTAACATGTTGCTTGAATGTTTGCTTGCAATTTGATTGACAATGGTGCGCTAATTGATGCACTTAAGGAAAACAAATTAGGCATAAAGTCATTGAGATTATTCTAAGAACTAGCAACTAATAATAACTTGTATGTTATTTTCCAAGAAAACAAAGAGATTTTTGGATAAGCTTTGTTTAGATAAGCTTGACAATCCATTGTTATCTCAACATTCTCACTCATCGATGAAGTCGACCTCTTTTGTTTGAGATGAACCCATCTTGACAAAGTTTCAAACTTATCTTTATGAACTCCTTTTGTAAGTATATCAAAAGTCATGCCCTTTTGATGGGCAATACTTGAAGACAATTGCATTACATGAGATATGTTCTTCACAAAACGAAACAAAATGTGTGTAATTGTTTTGTGAGTAAATGAAATTATGCGTAGTATTATTCGATCATGTTAAGTTTCTTTGACTTGCATTAGAAATCAAAGTTGTCTTCTTCCTACTTGAATCTCACCTTGCTTAGGAACATTCTCAATCACAAAGCTTCTTTGCTTGAATACAAGACATGTACTCTACTTATGTAAAAGAAAAAGCTAATGTGATTTTAGTTTTGTTGACTCAAAAAATAACAAATCATATAACAAATATATCAAAGCTTATAGTTAATTTTTTAGTGTCAAATCAACTCCCCCATTTGAATCACAAAAATCATGAAGCCTCAAGCTTTTTTGCTTTCTTGAAACAATCATGAAAATAATGTGAAACAAGGTTTTTGATATATTATAAACATGTCGAAAGTTTTAAATAACAGCTGGCCATTGAGCTTGTTTAGAATTATTGAAAGAATTGAATGATTCAAACTAATGCTAAAGCCTTGTGTTGACCATGCAATACATAACACCACATGTACAACCTTTCAATACAAAATGTTGGCCATTGCAAACTCTTAAAGGTCATGGCTTCTCCTTTCAAAATTTTCACTCACCTCAAAACATGTAAAAATTGGGTCGCATGTGCCCATTTAAAACTTGGTCAATATATTATCACTTAATTATATTAGCCCAAATTTATTTATTTATTACTTTTGTCCCTCATTGCAATTTGGAGTCATGAAATGAATTCAACATCCCTTAAATATGCCATTAGACTTTGTCAGAAAATATGTTTTTTGAACTAATAAAAAATTATAATATCCCTTGCAAAGATTAAAAAATCGTTAACATATATGGCAATAATTACACTTTGATTTTGGTTGATATAAACATTATGATCAAATTCGAACATGTTGAAGTTGTTTTTCACAAGAAATTTATTTAGCTTTTGGTATCAAAGTTTTTCAACTTTGCTTTAGTTGATTGAAAGACTTCAACAACTTGCAAATGAACTCATAGATTGTCCTTTAAGAATTTGGGTTTAATTTTTTATCCTTCAAATATGAAACCCTTCTATTTAATGGACAAACTTGGGCAACGTTACCAAAACCTTTGAAATGTTACATTCTAAGTTTTTCTTCTCTTCAATCCTCCAATAGATTTATTAAATTATCAAATAGCTAGGATTTCGTCATTTTTAACTAAATAGGTGTGGCCTAATCTTCTACTCAAAAGTGATGGGTTATGCCATTGTTGTGAAACACATGCTCCTAGCATTTCAACCAAAGTTTAGTTGAACATCTTTGCAACATCATTTTGATCAAATGGGCTATAATATAATTATGTGAATTATTAATGAATGTCCCTGGCCTTGTAATGGCCCCTAAAATCTTTAAAAATCAATTCATCACTATTGTCATTGTAGATGAAATTGATTTTCTTACTTTTACCTATTGTCCACTTTGATTTGAAACTCTTTGAAAATTACTAAAACTTTTAATTTATTCTTCAAAAGGTAAGTTCAAGCCATCTTAATGTTGCCATCAATGAAATGAAAGACATAAAAAAATGAACCCCTAGATTACTGAAATAATTTACATTGGGCCACATAAATATGTATGAATTAACTCAAGAAGAGTTTGACATTTTTTTAAGATTTCTTTTTTCAAAGCGGTTGTTACAAACATCATTTTCATATGACATTGGAATTCAATCATATGGATGTTCATTCATGACTTATTATTCAATTTAGGTCACTTTAATACACTACAACTTAACTCTTTGTTGATTTACATTAAACTTTTAATTCATTCTTAGTTCACTCTTAATAAAACTTGTAATTCATTTATAGTTAGGAAGTCCTTTAAATAGTTTCTTTAGTCGATGCACACATGAAAACCTCCATGGAAGTTTTTTTGAGTTAAATCCCCAAAAATGTATAAATAAAAATAAGACCCCACTAATATCTTTAATTTATTCAACACCAATTTAAGGTATGATCTTACACCATAACTTTGTTTTGTTCTTTTTGTGTTTATGCTTTCTTATTTCATCACAATAAAGATTGTTTATACTTTGATCTTACGCATTTTGTGTTCTTGACTTTAATGTTTATGTCGTTATATTGGTTCTTTTGTTTTTATTATTATTATTTAAATTTAAACCTATCATTTCGTCATCTATCTTTGTAGTTTTCATGCCCAAGACATCAAATTCATGCATTGTTTGCTACCAACACAAACCAATTTGACAATCAACTAAAACACCCATTTTAGTGACCAAACTGTTGTGCATGATAAGTTTGACATCTTCATTCCCCTAAGTGATCATGTATTTCTCATGCACCAAAATGTTGAACTTTCTTTCTATTTGGCAACCTGAACAATCTAATGAACTAATGAACATAACTTATGCAACCTATTTTCTTTTACAACTTTTGCACAAAAAAAATTGAACTCATTTTTTCTACTACATTTTCCATGTTCAAACTTTAGTTTCAAACCTTGGGCAATAGGGATTACCAACTAAAAATCTATGCTAACAAGACTTTGGACATGGAGGACTTTGAACACAAGACACCTTTTAACTTCACACACTCTCATTTTCATGAATAGAATGCCATTCTTTTTCCAATGGTTTCTCAAGAACAAAATTATCACACATTTGTAAAAAAATCTTTTATGAATGATCTTATGTCAGAAAACTATTTTTTTGGAACATGCTAAGAACTTTTATTCAAATCAATTTACTTTTCATTTTTCAAAACATTTGTTCTTGTAGAAAAAACTTTGTTTTGTGGTAGTAATTATCTATGTGGTGTAACCCAATGTTGGGAGGGTACCTTTTGTTTCTTTATATGCCTCAGGGTAAAACCCAATAAAAGTGTATTGACATACCCTACCTTTGGCACTCGAATGCACCTTTACCTTAATCCATGATTTAAAAAAATTAAATTATGCATTTATGGGGTTGAACCTTTACTTTGAAGATAAATTTGGGAAATTGAAAGGTAAACATATGTTATATGATTATACCATCAAATTTTATGAATTAAGTTTTTGATCAAGATTTAGTTATTACTTTACCTATGTTTAATGTTTGGCATTTTTTTGTCGAATATTTATTTGTTTTTAGAAAATGAAGTTTGGTAGTTTTTTTTAAGAAATTCAAATTTTCAACGATTGAAGAATAAGTATGCAAAATACATCTTGTATTGTGCATTTGTAATAGTAACCCAATGGTTTTCAAATTTCAACCATTTCAAAAAACATCAATAATTTTTTTTTTCAAAAATTAAACCTTTTACAAATTATTTTTTGTTGAACATCAATCATAAATATGGTAATGTATTTTTCATTTGCTCTTTGAATCCTATAATAACAACAACAAAAATTAGTTATCATGTAAAATTTCTAAGAAATCATTTCTCTTCCATTAATATAGATTCAAAAGTTCAAATTACCAATTTATTTATCTACAATTTGTGAGGTGAATGTTTAATCTCCAATTATAAGTTATTGAAATCAATCACCCACAAAATAACATATTACAATTGTGATGTAAAAATTAATGTCACGACAATTTGGATTACCCATCATGATGTTATGAATCTTTTCTAATTATGTTAATGACAATTTTCTTGTTTTTTATAATGTGATGAGAATTTTGTATTTACCATATTTATTCATCATGTCTAATGTAGTTTGTGCCACTAGCCCAAGGCCGAATATGACTATGTAATTGCTTCAAATGTGAACAAGACCTGAACAATTAAGCCCAATTGTAATTGAATTTACAATGAAAAAAACCAATCAAAACTCAATATCTCCCATAACCTAGGTCTAATTTTTTTGAAATTAACTACATTAAATTATATTCATTGACAGGTTTCCAATAATATAAGGTGCACCCAAATTTCCCTATAATTTTTTTGTCTTGGTTTTAATGATTTTTTTATGAAAATTATGTTCAATCTTCAATATTTTTTACAATATAAGTCAACACATTATGAAACCAAATCGGTGCACCACTATTCCTTGAGGGCTTTCCAAAGGTACCAAGAGCACAATAAAAGGCATTAAGATTTTGAAGATGTCACCATGACAAACAAAACAAAACAAACAAACAACCTTTCTTCATAAAAAGATTTCATTAATAGCAAATTTGCACAATTTTTCATCATGTCATGACATTTTCATATGTTTGTGGTTATTCATGGTGTTTTGACAAATTGTGATATTATTTGATCAAATTTATCATGGATTTTTTTTTGGTAAACAATCATCACATTTTGACAATTTGTGAAATTATTTTAATTGTTAAATTTTTGTGACAATTTTCTATGCTTATGTGTATTCATAATGTTTTGACAATGTGTGAAATTATATAATCAAATTTGTCATATTAATTTTTCAAAATTGTGCAAATTGTGTGTTATTTAATATTCATATTGCATTTATATTTTATGTTTTTATTTGTGCATGTAACTTGTAACAAACTTTTGATGTTCAATCTTCGTTTGCAAATGTTTTTATAGCTATTATCAAATTATTATAAAGCTCTAGTAAATTGTAAACATAACTATGACAATATCATTTTGCACCAATAGCTTCAAGTTATTCCAAAGCCAGAACTTCACTTTGTGTATGTTACAATATTAATTTATGTTATAATGTCAATGGTTATCATTTTATGATTAAACAATTAATTTGTTTCAAAAATAACTTATTTGCTAAACTTTTAATCTTATACATTTGAACAAGAAACAGTCCCACATTTCTTCTATTTTTTTCACTCCAATCAAGTATGAAGCAAAAAATCATGTCAACCCATGACAATAAAGTTTATTGTTTTCTTATTTTTCTTTTCCCATTGTGCAAAACCTGTTGTTGGTAATTGACTTTTATCCTTGACATAATGTTCCATGATTCTTTATCTTTTAATAACATCACTGTTATAAAATAATATATTTTACACCCCTAGAATTGTGACTAAGATGATTAATGTGATTTTGTTACTTCTTCAAAATGATATAAAGGCATAAATTTTGTCCATTTCCCCCTTAAAAAATGAAAATGTCCAATATGAGTAATCCATTTTTTTAGTCAACTCAAACATTAACATTTACACATGTGGCATATGTGGTATAAGTAGATACAATATAATGACTAATATAAGTCATTCCAAATGCAATAGGCCTTATGAGGTGTCACATTTGATAAATTTAAAATTTTAAAATATTTGATTTGCCTAGTTGACATGCGGGTGTGTAGGCCCCCCAAGTTGACCTCATTGTCATATATGCAATTAGTTAATAAATAGGTAGGAAGGTCTTAGGAAGGTGGTAAATAGGTGTGCTTGTCTTTTCCATGATAGATGATCAGGTGGTCATTTATCCTTGTTTTTTTGCATTTAGTTTTTCAGGCAGTGTGTTAGTATGCTCTTCAACGTGCTTTAGCTTTTGTTGTAAAAAGGAAGGTTGCATTGGTAGGAGATGCTTGTTCTATACCTCCTATTATTATTAGATCTCACAATTTGCATGCATGTGACATTAGAAGGGCCATGGGTGAGATAGCCTCCTACCATGAAAGGGACTAACTCTCTCCTTTCATTCGTTCCTATGGGTTGTGTGTTTTTTGGCTTTTATTTGGCCTTCCCTTTTGTCTTTCGTGTGATGGTTCCAACCATTAGTTTTCATTGGATTTTGTTCCTTATTACTATAAATAAATAGGTTTAAAATTTTAGGTTAGTAATAGGTTATGAATAGGTATCCTCTCCTAATAAATTATGGATAGGGTGACCAACTTTGAGGAGAAACATAATTTACCAATTTTTTTATAGAACAAGCAAAAAATATTGATGCCAGAATAGGAAGAATTTGTACTTTTAATGATTTTTCAAATTGGGCCAAATAGGGAATATTAATTGTCGCTTACTTTGGACAAATAGAAGCGGGACGACGAGCAATTGGGGGACGCAACAAAAAGAAATGGTATCAAAATTATCCTGTATATTCTAAGGGGTTTTCTTCCCCTCGATGTTTCCGATTTTTACCTAAATCCTATTGATTTGGAAATGGAAATATTCCCTTTATTCCTAATACTTTCGAAGAACGTGGCGCATTGGAATATAATGAATTTTTCCACCTTGTTTTGTTATAAATTTCAAAATCCTTTTCAACTCAAGCCATTAGTGAAATACCACTCTAGAAGCATTTCGAATCAATTTAGTTGACTTTATTGAAAGGAAGGGCACCAACAATTATTTCGATCATTAAATATGAAAAAACGCAAAATTCATAAATGAAATTGGATTGGATAAATAATGGGTAGGTTGCAGGTAGTTAGGTAGATATGTAAATAGGTTGTAAGTAGGTGGGTAGGTGGGTGATAATGAAGTTCAAATTGCCAATTAACAAATAAGTAGGTAAGTTGTAGGTAAGTAGGTGTATTGGAATATTGACCATCTACCAACATACAACCTATCTACCTATACCTACCTTCCTACCTACATGTACATAAATTTATTGTAAAAAAAATGAAATAAATATGTTCACAATAGTATATTGTTATTAAAAATTGACACCTTTCAAATGGTGTGGTGCATTGGTTAAAAAATCGATTTCTTTTTGTGAAGGTGTGGGGTTCAATTCCTCATATTTGCAACTTATAAAATGGTTAGCCTAGGTAGGTTAAATAAGGTAGGGTAGGCTAGTTAAACAAATCATCCATGCATGGTATTTTCATAAAACATATTTATAATAATTAATTAAAAAATTTCAATCATTATTTATACTACTTATTAATCAATCAATTAACACCTATATGTTAGTTTTTAATCAAAACATATGTGTCATGTCAACTAACATTTAGTAGTTTTCAATCAAAATAGACATGGGATGAAGAACACAATTAAACATTATGTCATGTTTGATTTGACCAAACTATTAATACATGTTTGTTTTGCGTGTTGTAAAGTGATTAGTTTTTTTTTTTTTGGGTCACCTTGTTATGGTGTTATTTTTTACTAAAATTCAATCATAAAAGATTGTGGATAAAATATGATCTATAGTAATGCATTTGCATTTTGAACTTTTAGAATTGAAAGTATTATCCTATAAACTTAAATGACCTTTCTTTTAAGTGGGGAAGATTGTCACAACCTTAAGTTGGATGTGCAACCAACTTTTCAAACTGGGCAACAAAATGTTTTTTCTTGAAATAAAAGGAAGATTAAGGCTTCAAAGTTGGGATTAACCTAAACAAGGGGTTAAGACTTGGAATGGGTGCAAGAGAGTGCAAACACATTCTTCCATGAAATGGAAGTGTGTGGAATCAAGGGGAGGCATTTTCAAGACTCCCAAGTTGAACTCATGTTTAGTTGGGACTCCCAAGACCTTTGGCATTAAAGTTAGGGGATGAAATTTAGTTTAAATCATTGGAAAGGTTTTGAAGATTATTATAATGTGTGAAGGCCATTATTTGAAAATAGATATTTGTTAAATAAGTTATGGCAATTGGAAAGGTAGGGAGAAAAATTGCCATTTTGGGAGTTGTGCCTTTCAAGAAGTCTCAAAATTTCATAAAATAATTTAATGGATCAAATGTTTTCCAAATCAAATTATATTTTAACTTGTTTGAAAGACTTCAATATGAACCACAACATGGTGGGGTCACATTACTATTTTTTTTTTTAATGCTTTGAAGGTTATGACTATTTAAATCATTAAAAAAAATGTGTATGAAGTGTTTCCAAGTGTTTACAACTGTCCCAAAAATTCAATATGCAATTCGGAGGCACAAATCTTGTCCAAATGAAGAAAATTTAATATGGTGTCAAATATATCTTTTGAAGGGTTATAAGAAATTAAGGTTGCATGTCCTATTTGGTTGTATTTTGAAAAAAATATGGTTGTTTGATATTTTGAAATAATGTTTGTCCCAAATTTAAATTTAAATCTTGAAATTTTAAACATTTTGATGTATAAGCCACAATAACTTACAAATTATATTATACTTGGGAGGAGAATCGTGATTCTTCTCAAGTTTGGGTTGTGAATTCATGTTTTAACTTGTGAACCAAAATGAATTCCAAATGCATTAATTACAATCTTGTTTGGTTTGTATAATTTGATTTGACCAAAAATTGGATTTGAAAAGCTTATCCTAATCTTATTTTTAAATTATTGCATGTGCCCTCTTGTCCTAGTGTGTGGAGTTAGCAAACATGTTCAAAGTTCATAAATTTTTTATAACACATTGTATTGAAAAGTTTAGTTTTATACCTTATGGCTAGCTTTTAAGCTGCATTAATTATCACACACATGAAAACATCAAAGTTTATGGGATTTCTTAAACCAAGATGAAAACAAAGGCATGCTTATCCCAAATTTAGATTATGAAATTAAAAAAACAAAAACAAAAACACGATAAATGTCAAAGAAGAATTCAATAAGATTTTATTGCAAGAATGGAATAATAACATAATGAGGTTGTGATAAGAAAATGTACCCAAATTAGTGTTGAACAAATTAATGGTAATGGGGAATCCTATTTTTATTTATACCCATTGGACACCTAGTTCAAAGAAATTTCCCAAAAAATTTCCAATTTACATGTGGCCCATCTTCACCCATGTGCACACATGTGCACACGTGTACCCATGTGTGGTCCATGTCCATCGATGAGTGAATTATGATTAAATTTAAATTCAATCGTGAATGAATTTAAATTGAATTAAAAATGAACTAAAATAATAAAAAGATAATTGAAATTGAATTAAAAATCAATTCAAAGTTGATGAAAAGTGAATTATAAATGAACTTCCATAATGTTAGCATCCATGACATTAATCATAATACTCATTAAATCAACATAAATAAAGTTAAATTGACTTACTTGGGTTAAGATTAATGCTTCAATCATCTTTGACAAATGTGCTAAGGTTGATTAAATTGACTTGGGTTATAATACATCTATTAATCAATCCTTGAAATATATACTAGGTGGATGTTATTAAATTGGGGTTTAAATGCATCTTCCATTTTTTTAAAAATCATGAATAAATTTGGGTTGGTTTGACATTCATTTATTTTGAATTTTACAAAATATCTAAATGGTTTCAACCAAAATTTATCTTTCATTTTTCTTAGAACACACATTATGTTGTAATAAATCCCAACCATTTGACCAAGTGGATTGATGTTCACACATCAAATTGTTTGTAATAATTAAGAATACTCATTCTTTCCCCATTGAGCATACATTTGAATGTTTAATTTATAATTTCCCTTTCAAACCATTTGTATGGATGAAGAGTAAAATTCAAATAACTACATCAAATTTATAATTTCATGGCACCTTGTTTGTAAAATATACATTGAAGATATTTTGAACCTTTGGGTGAACTCAAACATCAAATATGATAAAACCAAAGCATAAGTAATTTTGAATGACACAATTGAAAGTCACAATAAATCACATGATTGAGATTGATGCAGATTGATTTCAACTTTAGTTAACAATGCAAATAAATTTTGACCATTAATGTCACATGATTTTTATTCAAACCTCCCACATAAAGTTTGCAAAATCAATCCAAATGTTCAAGGTTACAAATGGACATGAAAATTGCATACATTGGAATTGTAAAAACTATTACAAATGTTGAATGTTGAATTATCATTAAGGTTGCAATTGATTGAATGGCTATAGAGATATGAATTAGTTATAAATTGCACAATGATTAGAAATGTAACATTTTCGAAAGGCATTTGCTAGACTTATGTTGCCAAGGTTTGTTTCAAATCAATTTTCATTGATGTTTCCAAAGTTTCACATATTGTAATACCTTGGTCATTTCAACACATGTTCTGTTGAATAATTAATTAATTTTGAAACATTCATTCCAAGAAATGGAATATTTTAAAATATTCATTATTTTTCTTCACATATTTTTTGATTTGGAAGAAATAATTTTTGAAAATTTCAACATTTCTGAAAATAATATAATTAATGTTGAATTGGCCAAGGTACTAAAGTACATTTCCAATTATTTTCAAATAACATTGCAAATTTTTGGACCTTATGCTTGATGGGTTTCCAAGGTTGGGGCAATGATGTTTAAGACTTGTAATATGTTTTCTTAGACTTTCCTTAATTAATATGATATTTTTGAATTTTAGATATTTTCCAAGAGGATTTTCACTAAGTGTACATCTTTGACAATAATTTTTCCTTAGTTCCCCCATTATATCCCACAAGATGTTTGTAATTAAGAAATAAAACGATTCAAGCTATTTATAAATCATACCATCTTCAAGAGATTAAGGCAACCATAATAAGATGGAAACTAATACCAATGATAAATTTAAAACCCAAAGACAAAGGATGTAGTTAATATATGTTCTAAACAATACATTAAACAAATTTACCCCAATGTGAATTAGGTATTGAAAATTTGAACTTGACATTTGCTATGGAGTTTATTTTGTAAGCAACTTCCATTAAACAATTTAAAGGTCCATCTTGGTCACAAAACATTTCAAACTAAGACCATCCAACAAACAAAATTTGCCTATCCAAAAACATAGTAAATTAAAATACCCTTATCATTTCATCAAAATTTCATGAAATATCATAATGTGTTGGAAAACTTCAATAGACCAATGGTACATGGATTTTGAATTTACTTTTATGATGGTGTTGAAAGACTACATCTTAGGATTATTTTTGGTTTGTGGTTTAACAAATATCGTAGTACCTTGGCCATTTCAACACATGTCAATCAAATAATTAATTAATTTTGAAAAAATCATTTCAACAAATGGAATATTCTTTAACATTCACTCTTATCTTTCATGATATTTTTTGATTTGGAAGAAATAATTTTTGAGAATTTCAACATTTTTGAAAATAATATAAATAATGTCGAATTGGCCAAGGTACTAGGGTATTTGGTTATGTGTCTTCATTCTTGATCCATTCTCCTTTTATTTTGCAATGTCCAATTTTCGAGCATCTAAAAAAAAAAAGTTTGATATTGAAACATTTTGAATCCATCATTATATATGTAGGTGAATGTAGCAAAAATATGGGTAAAATAAAGGTGGAGGGTGGGGGGGGATCAATATTAAATTAAAAAAATATTCAAGTGAAAATATAGAGTGCCACATATTGATTGTTGACTAAAAATTAAAAATTAATTAGTTCTACAATAAGGTCATGTTTGTTTTGAAAATACATTTATAATTAATATAAGGTATGTATTAATCCTTGGTATTAGCAAAATAAAAATAAGTAACAAAAATATTATAAAATTTAGGTATTAATTGTTATTAGGTTCAATTAATTTTAATAGGTAAGTAGGTTACATTTTATTTCCTTTATGCATTAGCTTTATATTTCAAGGGAGAATGTGCAATGTGGACATTGTGATATAAACTTCAATAATGTAAGGTCACTCTATTGTAAGTTTTTAATTACATGAATGGCCTAACAATTAACTCCAATTTTGTGTAATTGTTCCTTACATTTTTATTTAAAAAAATAAATTTAAAACAAGGTATTTGTTTACTATTCTAAAGGCAAATTAAAATTTCTTGAATTAGGAAGCACCCAAAAATCAACATAATTTATTTGGAAGTTGGTTCAAAACTCAAAATAATAAGCCAAAGTCATTAATTTTACAAAAATTCCACACTTTCTAGTTATTCAACCTTCATCAATCTTTGAAAGTTGAAATGTGGAGAAAAATAGGTTAAAAAATAGGGTTAAATCTTGACTCCATATTTAGAATGTAGCAATTAAACTAGGACTTGGGTCTTGACCAATATTTTCTCTTCAACAAATATTATCATTTCCGTGATTAAAAATTTGGGTGCATTTTGGATTGTTTTTTTTTGGTTCTTCCTAGTGCAAATTAGACTAATCTTGCTAATTTTGTGAAAAAAATTGCCAAATTTTTGGATAAAATTAAAAAATTATTATTATAAAAATTTAAAAAATCATAAACCCTACTCTTACATCTTGACTAGTGTTGGATGAGTATTAAGAAAAGAGATGGGAATTTTTTTGGGGTTCCACTTTCGTTTGTAGCCTACTAGAGTTTTGTCTCTTTGCATCATAACTAACAAAAACTTAGAATGTATGGAGTACTCTACTTTACTTAAGAATGCCTCTTTTTGTCAGCACACTTGTGAAAAAAAGCTTGTGCTTCTTTGCACTTTGCAACAACGTGGCAAAGAAAGACGAGAAAAAGCACACACCCAGAGTTTGATGACTTGGGAAATCCTGGATTACCCAAATGGCAACAAAACCCAAAACAAGTTTCCATACCCGACACATTGCACATAGTTAAGCACAACAATGAATAAATGAATGCCAGCTTCATGACCTTTGCTCGTAGCCTTTCTTATGCCTTTGTGTAATATGTAGTGACCAAATAAAAATGTGTCGGAAAATATTAAAAAAAACCTCACTCTTTTTTTTTGCACCAATTAAAGAACTATTTATTTGCATTCTAGAAATTTACCTTTTGATCTTGGAGATCATTAAACAAGCCTAGCCATTAGGCCTAGTGAGAGAGAGATTTCCCAAAAGCCCATGATGAGTTTGGGGCACCATTCTTTTTGCTTTGGATGATAGATTTGCAATCTTTTGGTAACTGCCCTTTTGGGGTGGTGAGGGAAGAGGAAGTTTTTTTTATAAAAAATTTAAATTTTAAAATTAATTTTTAATAAAATTTAATACAAAAATTTAAACCAATTTTGCAATGTAGCTATACTGAGGATCATCCACAAAGAGGAATTAGCCAAATTTGGCTATAAGTCAGAGAAAAAAGTTATATTTTTAAATAAATAAATAAATAAATAAATAAATAAATAAATAAATCCAAGAATCCTGTTATATTTTGGTGACCTGCTAGGAACCTATTGTCTAAATATAGGGAATTTCAGAATTCTAAGATTTTGGCTCATTTGTTTCGACAAAAAATTCCTTTCTATGATGAGTCAGTCACATTGGATTTTGTTTTTTCGCCAAAAAACAAAAAAAAAAAAAAGCACTGATAAGCCGCCATATTATAGGGGATTTCAGAATTTCTAAGATTTTGGCGCATTTGTTTCCACAAAAAATTCCTTTCTATGATGAGTCAGTCACATTGTATTTTGTTTTGTCGCCAAATTAAAAAGAAAAACACTGATAAGCCGCCATATTATAGGGAATTTCAGAATTCTAAGATTTTGGCGCATTTGTTTGTTTCCACAAAAAATTCCTTTGTATGATGAGTCAGTCACATTGGATTTTGTTTTGTCGCCAAAAAAAGAAAAAAAAAAGTGCTGATAAGGCGCCATATTAGAGGGGAGGAGAGTCAGCTCAGGGAAAAAAAGAATTTGTTTGATGGTGTGCTGGTGGCGATGGTCCATTAAGAAAGTGGCCCCCAAAAACAAACCCAAAAGAAGGAGGAGGACGAAGAAGAAGAAGAAGCCTCAGCAGCAGCAGCAGCACAAGCATCAACAGATTTGCAGAAATTTCAAGCTTCTGGCCATTTCCAAAAGCACCTTGTAAACTCCATCTTGCTTGTTGCCTGCCTTCCTGCATGCCACAGTAGTCAGTTGAGCATTTTCCAAAACCTCCAAAAAAAGCAAATCAAGCCACCTGTTGGTTTGATGATTTGTGAATTTTGTGGCAAGTTGTTTTGCAAGAGACCAGAAAGTAGAAGAAGAAGAAAGAACGGCGGAAAAGGAGAGTAATAATACTTCTACTACTAAGGAGATCTGTTTCTTGTTTCTGTCTGTTGCTTCCGTTTCTCTGCGGTTGAAAGAAGTGTAGTGAAAGATTTGGATCGGATCGCCAGTGATTTCATTTCTTTGTCTTGTTTGTTTGTGTGTCGTTTTTGCTTTTTGTTATTTGCATGCTCGCAAATTTTGTTTCCGGTGTGGAGTGATTTCGGATTATTTTGAATCATGGAAGCTCTGGACAAAGTTTCACGAACAGGGCGGAAGACGGTTCTTCGAGTTCTTCAAGCCTATTTCTCTGGAAGTGACAAAGCTTCGTGGCTTTTGTCTCATCCTGATTCTCAAGACCGAGACTCAAGCCGAAGGTTGTCGGACAGAATAACGTTAAGCGCGGGGACGATGAGGGAAATTTCGAGGGTAGCAGGAGGAGGAGGAGGAGGAGCAATAATGGCAACAAGGTTTGGATCCGGGCGAAGATGGAACAGTAACATAAGAGGAGAAATAGCAGGCGGGGAAGCAGATGTTGCAATCGTGGGAGCGGGAATTGTAGGACTGGCCACAGCTCGTGAAATCGTTCTGCGATTCCCGCAGACCAAGGTGGTTGTAGTCGAGAAAGAGGCAGATATCGTCGCGCATCAAACGTCGCATAACAGGTAAGGGCTTTTGTCTTGCTGGAAATGTGTGTTGTGTTTCTCTGGTGCTTAATCATGTTGAAAGTCTTTCTTCCTTTCAAGACCGAAATTCAGGAATCAAACTCTGATCTGTTACAAGGCTGGTGGTGGTGGTGGTGGTGGTATGAATGAAGTAGTAGGGATATCAAGCATTTTGTGTTTTTTCCTCCTGCATACCACTGTCTGTTTCATGGCTGTCTGTCTGCAAATACTGAGAATAATCACATTCGTATACAGCTTGTTGCAATGTCGATGCAAGCTGGAACATGTGATCCCAATCATCTTGAAACCTGAATTTGATTGTACCTAAAGATACAAGCTGCTGTGGTTTCTTCACAGATTACTCTTTCTCATAATCCCCTAAGCACAGGAATTTAGCTGTCCCAAAAGCTGCAAATCCTTGATTTCTTTGTAGATTACTCTAGTTGATACTCCCTAATGTATAGGTGTGTCTTTGAATCAGCAGCTGGTGTTTGTGAGTACTGAGAGTCACATAAGTATAGAGCTTGTTGCAATGTTGATGCAAGCTGGAACATGGGCATCAGATCCAAATGATCTTGAAACCTGAATTTGATTGTACCTGAAGATTCAAGCTGCAGTTTCTTCAGAGATTACTCCTTCTGAAAATCCCCTAAGCACAGGAATTCAAACTGTACCCAAAGCTGCAATCTTTGATTTCTTCATAGATTCCTCTAGCTGACAATCCCTAATGTATAGTGTCTTTGAATCAGCAGCCATTGATTCTCTGTTTGTGACCGAAGAATCCCAGGCATGAGGGAGAAACCATAAGCAATGTTGATATTGCATTTGTGACAAAAGACGGGGACTGAAAATGTTTTGTAATCACAGGAATTCAAACTGTCCTGAAAGCTGCAAGCTGTCATTTCTTTGTAGATTACTCTGGCTGATAATCCCTAATGTATAGTTCATTGAATCAGTCATTGAATTTCTGTTGTGGCTGAAGAATACCAGACACAAAGTAAAAACAGTGAGCAATATTGAACTTACATTTGCAACAAAAGATGAGGACTGAAACTGGTTGTAATCACAGGAAGCCTAACTGCAGCTTGGAATTTACCCTGGATGCTGCCAGTGACAGGCATCAGAGTTTCTGAGATTTATGACGATGAGGACTGCAGATTTGGTATGAATTGTTTGCTTCTCAATGTGCCACTTCTTGGGAAGGAGCCTCTAGACGTAGAGTTCAATTGAAGGTTGTTTCCTTAGGGAGGGAAAATACTCATGTTTGTAATAAGGAAGAGCCACAGTGGAGTGATTCATGCAGGCATTTATTATGAGCCAGGGAGCGCCATGGCCAGGTTATGTGTGGAAGGAGCAAGGCGGATGTATGAGTACTGTGGGAAGAAAAACCTACCCCATAAGCGGGTTGGAAAGCTCATTGTTGCCACTCGGGACTCAGAACTCCCGATTCTTGAGGACCTCTACAAACGAGCGACTGCCAATGGAGTCCCAGGAATTGAGCTCATATCATCAAAGAAAGTACAAGAGATGGAGCCCAATGTGCGGGCATTGCAAGCTTTGCATTCTCCAAACACTGGCATCACAGACTACGCAAAAGTGGGTCGCTCATTTGCTGAAGATTTACTTTCCACTGGTCGTGGCCAAATCCGCACAAGGTCAGTTCTCTTCACTTTTTGCTTAGCTTACCCCTGGTCTTGAATTCTTCATGTCACAGACCTTTGCAACCTTCATTTGAATACTGATTTGCTTCCAAATATAGTTCCCTGAAAGCAAGACTGGCTGTGAACTGGTATGAAAATTTGTGTTGGTGGCTCACTAGTGGTTTCATGTGTGTATCTGTGCCAGTTTTAAAGTGACAGGGATAGATGTGGATGAGGTGAAAGGAGTGACATTGGAGAGCCAATCAGGCGATATCGTGAAGGCAAAGTGGCTTATTACATGTGCAGGACTACAAGCTGACTATGTGGGTCACATGGCAGGAGGTGCCAAGGGTCCTGCCATTCTGCCATTTCGTGGCAACTATCAAGAGCTCAAGCCTGAATACCGCAGCATCATCAAACGCAACATTTACCCAACTCCAGATCCCAAGTATGTATCTCTCATAAGCTCATTTAATCTGCTGCAATCATTGCACCTGCAGGTATTGGTTGCTGTCTGCAGTAATAGTCTGAGATTCTTGTACTGCCATAGTTGTTCATGTGTCCAAACTCCAGATCCATGTAACCTGGAATGTCAGCTGCTTCCTGGTTTCGAACACTAGTATGGGACACAGTATTCTCTAAGAGTTAGAGATACCAGAAATTCAGAAAATCTTTTTTTGCAAACCACTATATCATTATTCTACCTTCCATGATTGCATGGTTTGATTCTTGCAGGTTTCCAATGGTTGGTGTTCACTTAACCCCCCGTGTGGATGGGCGAGTTTTAATTGGCCCAAATGCTGCTCTGGCATTGGCAAAGGAGGGCTATAGATTTTGGAACATCAACATCCGGGATACACTGGTCTTTGCAACCACCAAGGGGCTATGGAAACTTGTATTGGGAAATCCCAGCACAGTATTCACTGAAATTTGGCGAGATATAAACAAACGTGCTTTTGTTGGTGAAGCCCAGAGGTATATTCTTCTATTTGTGTGGCATTGGGAATGGCACCATCTGTGCACAGTTTCTGGAAACCAAAAACACAACAATTGAAACTAGAAATGTTGCAGTAACCTGTTGCAATCACACCAAAGACTATGGCGGTGGTATGAAGATTATGCTAACCTTTGTTGGGATGTGCAATCGTAGGTACTGCCCAAGTTTGCAGGTTGAGCACACGACAGATGGATGGGCAGGAGTACATGCAGTGGCAGTTGATGATTCAGGCAAAATAATTGGAGACTTTCTGTTTGAAACTGGGAAGGCTGGAAGGGTGCTGAATGTCCGGAATGCACCATCACCAGCCTGCACCTCATCATTGGCCATTGCTACTTCTATTGTTAACCAAGCAATAGATGACTTGGATTGGAAGAATGAGAAACTATTCAAGGTAGAGGAAGAAATGGCAGTTTAAAACATGTATGCCTCATCCTCTTCCAGGCAAGATATTTGCAATACAAAATAAATCTATTGCTGGTATGTTTTCATCCGTGAGAACGCCAAGTTGTTGATGAGTTGGTCACAGAAAATGGTATGTGAAAATCATGAAAGACTAAACAGGAACATTAAAGCCCTCCCCATGAGACCACTGATATCTCATTAATACTCCACTCTATTGCCACTGACCATGCCTCTTGCTTTGCATATGTCCGGAGACTTCACATTGAGATCACAACAGAAATAAACTGGAATTCTTACAGTGTCTTCCAACAGCCATCAATTGCAAATTGACCAAGAACATCCAGATTGTTCCCCAGTGGAATCAGGAGACTGTAAAGTATGGTATCATACTAACCTGCTGTAGATTGTTTGTAACATCTCAATGAAGCTAAGGATTCAGGGAATACTCTTGAGCTGCTCACAACATACAAGGAATGCACTGTCAAATGTGGACAACTGTTAGTGTTTTTGGAGTGCTACAATATATGGTTGGATCTAACAGCATTGAGAACATAACTGCTTGATCCTCTGTGGCCTGTGTCCACTGACATGGTGCACTGCAGGATGAAACACAGCACAATTTCACCAAACTGAAGCACCATTTTGCAAGTGGTACACTTGTGAAGCACAACACAGAGGAGATGAAAATCTGCCCATCAAGGCAGTGGAAATCCTTCACAAGGCAGAGGAGATGAAAATCTGCCCATCAAGGTAGTGGAAATATACAGCATTTTACTCCAACCCTGTGTCAAACCTCTGGGTGTGCCAAAGCCTGCAACCTATGACATTCAGAAACTTGTGGAGTAGCTAGTAAATACCACAAGCGTATACAAACTAAGTGAACTGAAAACTAGAATCTGCTTGACAAGGAGAATGCATGAATAGTCTTCACACAATGGCAAAGGATGCTGTGTAGTGTACATGGGAGTTGAGAGGAGACATAGAACCATGTTCAGCAGGAATATCAATAGTCAGTGATCATCAAGCAGTTTATGTTCCTCAAGGTCATGCAGAAATTCCACCTCTGTTCTCAAATGGCCACAATAGTTGCATTCCATGGGGCCTCCTGCTGCACCAGATCTCATGTGAAAATGTTTAGGAGACAATGGAGCCATAGTCCCTCCACAATCATCAACAGGACACAAGTACTTGACGAAAAACATAGCATGCCCGAAATCATCATCATCATCTTCATCTGCTTCATCAGTAGCTTCCTGGTTCTTTGCCTTCCCTTTGCTTGTTCTCTCTGCATCTTCCAAAGGCTTGCCTTTCACAGCAGCATCCTCATTGTCCTCATCTTCACCATCACTCCAATCCTTCTCCACTCTACACCGATCACACTCACATTGAAATCCATACTCTTCCTCCAGCTTCTTTTGCCTGTCACCAAAGGTCCAATTTATTGGGAAGTAGCTGATGCATATCTCTGTCCCTTCTTCAATGTCATGCAAAGCCCGGATATGCACATCCAGGTTTCTGTTCCCTGGCTTGTCAATGTACTCAAACCTGCAAGCATTGGGGAGACAGTCATGGTTGAACAGCGAAGATCGGTTGTAGATAGCATAGCCTCGCATCTTCCGCTCTCCAGATTCACAGCTGGGTGCCATGAGCCCAAATGCATTGCAGGCATCTTTTGCCAACAAGGCCCCAGTCAAATCAACAGAGAATCCGAGAGGATCGACATCTGAGCCATGGAGAGCTTCAATGAGGAAATCATGCAAATCATGTACGTTGTCATCAACAAACTCCATGCCTTCCAGTGACATCAGAATCTGGAATGAGGCCGGATGCTCAAGAGCTAGGTTGTATGCAGCAATGAGAAACCGTGCTAATGTCCGGTTGTCAGACTTGAGGTCTGATGTCTTCAGATGTGATAATGCTTTGCAAAGCCTATGGTTATGTGACTCTGAGTGCAAGCATCTGGAGCTGCAGAAGATGGAGGTGCAGGAGGGGCACTGTGTGATAGGCTTCCCTCTTGACTCCAAGAAACACAAACAGTGACTGCAGAAGGTGTTAGTATTGGCTGCCTCTTCGTCCTGGTACACCAATAAAGGGGTCTCGCACAGCAACTCCTCACCTCCTCGCAACGCACGCGCTGCTACCATCCCACGCCCTCGACCTTCCAGCTGCTCTTCCCTCAACGCCATCTCGCTGGTTGCAGCAGCTCCAAAACCCTAATTCCCGTCCGTTCTCCCCCACTCCACCAAAACAAAAAATCCCCTTCCTCTCCACAACCAAAAACCCTTCCTCTTTCTCTCCAAAACTTCAAAGCAAGAAGAACAGAACACCCACTCAAGCCATCAACACAGTGGACTAAGTCCCTACCAGAGCTTTGAGCTCTGACAACAAATCCGTCCTTCTTGCTCAATCAAAGCCAATGCAGACGTCAATCAAGTCAGCCACTGTCCGTCTCTCTCGAGCTTCACATCTATCGACATCCGCGACTGTAGATCAGCTAATCAGAGTCTGCGTCTGCAGCAGCTACCCCCAGAAATTTGGACTGCGGGGGTCACAGATCCCAGAGGTACTCCGCGGAGGAAGATCGAACACGCGGTTTCAGGAATCTCTCAAATCCCGCGTGCAAGAGCCCAAGGAACTGGGAAGTTGGAACCTCTTGACTCTCCGTACAACCTAAACCCTACTGCTGACTCATGAATATATTTTCTAGGGTTAGGGTTAGGGTTTTTATTTTCTTTTATTTTATTAAACTTTTTTTTAAAGGATGGATTGAGTAGGGATGCATGGTGGACAAGTTATTGAATATTGAACAATTTTTTCACTGAAAATATATTTAAATCAAAATTAAAAAATTATAGGGGAATTTGGGCATGCTCTTGGTATTGTTGGAAACCCTTTGATAATTAGGATTTAATGGAGTTCGTTTCGTAAGCTTTTAGACTTTAGACCTAAAGTGTGAGAGATATTGAATTTTTAAGTAACTATTGTCATTGAAAATTCAATCAAATTACAAAAGAAAACTGGTTTTGAAAACGTCAATCTTTACCAAAAAAAAAAATTACTCCCCTAAATGTTGAAATGATTGGAATGGGGTCAATTCTTTATGATGTCAAAATTCTTGATCGCATTGTTTGATTTTCATTTATTTTTCCCTTTCACAATGCTTGAAGTTTTGGGTTGTAAATGTGACCTCATGCACGAGGTGGGTGTGGGCAAAGCTTTAAAAGAGGTTCTTTAAAGGGGGAGCCATAAAAGAACTAGAGCTCGAGACTAGTCCACCTTGGGTGGGTCAAGGGGTCGATATGTAGCTTCACAGAACATAGTGCTACTCTAATGCAAAATGTGAAACAAAATGATAATCAACAACTGAGAGCTAAGAATGTGCACACAACTCTTGCTCAAAAGGCTAACAATTATTGCAGCAACTGAGTAGAATTGAAAAAAGGCAGCAGAAGAAGAAGAAGAAGAAGAAGATGATGATGATGAGGAGGAGGAGGAGGAGGAGGAAGAAAACATCATCAGGTAGGAAGCATCACAAGAAGGATTGGGTTAAATCATCAATTGCAATGTAGTTAAAGTGAGTATCATAAGTAGCACATGGATTTTGCATTCTTCTCACAAGACTGGTTGGGGGAAAAAAAAGAGGTTTCAGTAGTAAAAGGCATTGATTTTGCAAGCAGTTTGAAGGATTGCAATTGCAGAAGAGCTTGAGTTTTGTTGCAATCCAGCCCTTAGTGCAGAACAAAACAGAGCTAATAATCTAGATTCACCAAAGACGAAACAAAATGAAAAAAATTCATGACAAGACATGATCTGTGGCAATGTCCAGATCTTGATTGCCGAATGTTGACCTGCAAATTTATTTCTGTGTGAGAGAACTCGAGGAATCCTTGTTTCAGAACAGACTTTCTACAGTGTCCAGAAAGATCTAAGAGATCAGTAAGAGTACAAGTCCAGTTCAAGCTGGGAGGAGGAGGAGGAGCATCACACTCTCTACTACTGCTCAGCTTTGCAGCAGTGATCTAGGAATGGTTGTGCCTCTTGCAACAGAGCCGAAAATCATCTTCTTCAAGAAAAAAGACATGAGGATCAAAGCTGATGGGCATGATCTCTATTTTGGAACTTGCAAATGTTTTGAACAGAAAGCCTGGATGAGAGTAGAGACATGCAGGATGATTGCAGAAGCTTTGCTGGTGTAATGGCAGTTGGACCCAAGCTGGTGACCAGCTTCAAACCATCAGCTACATGAGTTCTGCACCATCTCGTATGAAGCTTTTGGGGATTGGTGAGAGTATGTCTGGATAGCTCCTTCCTCACTCAGACAAATGCTTGGGTCATGTTGCGGCTGTTGGAGATGGGGAAAGGATACATGGGATGTATGCCGGGATAGCTGCCGCAGCTCATGGCAAGAGCGCCAGTGCCGTAATCGCCGCAGTTGCGCTCCAACGCCAGCATCATTCGTACGTAAGAGTCCCGTAGCTTCTTGAGCAGGAGCAGAGGCGAGATTAGCAGCCTGATGCGAAGCCTCGAGACTTTGAACCGCAATCTGCATCCACTCCCCGGCTGCTGCTGCTTCTTCTTCTTCTTGTTACCCAGCTTCTTCAGCTTCGACTTCGTGGGCTTGTTGCGCTTCCAGTACCCCGGCCACCACTTCGTCGTCGTCGTCGTCGAGCCAGCAGCAGCAGCAGCTCCTCCTGACAGCAGTAGCTGCTGCTGCTGCTGCAGGTCATGGCCTCCGTTGATGATCTTCTCGTATGGGTTGTTGTGATCTGCGCTGATGGAGCGTATACGTGACAGAGCTGGCCCCAGTGCCAACACCCTCTTCCTCCCCATGATCAAGTCCTTCGAATCTGTTTGTTCTCTCCTGAGCTCCAGTCACACCCAGCAGCCTCTTGCAGATCCTCTCGGTAGTTCAAGCTTCCAGCTCTGATGCCCGGGCTCTACTTCGCGTCTGAGTTGCAACCTCAAGAAAATCCGTGAGGACAGCAGCCCAGAGCTGCTAAGCTCCACAGCCGGCATGAACCCATCTCATGGAATGGGGACCAGCTGCTGCCATTGCTGAATCCACTACTGCTGCATCTCCGGCCCCAAACTCGACCACTCTTCACAACAACTAGCATTCTCTTTCTGGATTTGTGGGTCCCAAAATCGAGTGATTTGCCCCGAATCTTCTCCAGCCAGCTTGTACACGACCCAGGTTCCTAAGATCCAGCTCGAGGGAGGCTGGAGGTTCCTTCTAAGCTTTTAGCAGTTCTCGCTAACAAGAATCATCATTTGATCACAGATGCAGCAAGCAAGCAAGCAAGCGGCTGCATTCTTGCTTGCTTGCAGAGCTTGACATTTGCCTTGAGGGAAGAAGAACTTCCATAACGTTTCAACAAGCTACCTACTCACGCATCCTCAATCCTAGAGCTTGATCTAAGAGACTGTGGTTTCTGTAGAACTCTCTCAAAGCTAGAAATATTCTTCTAGAAGCAACTCTGCAAAGCTGCAGAGCTCAAAAAAAGATTCTAGCAAGCTGCCAAGAAAGACAGCAAATGTGTCAGGCAATGTCATGATGCATCAGGCCCACCCCTCTTCCTCCCCACCCCTTGTTGCTGCCTGATGCAACACACAGACAGGCAAGGGCAAGCGGCAGGCAGCTGTAAGAGTAGCTCCAGTGCATGCTCCAAAGTTCTGTGAATCCTGATCTGCAAACTTCTTCACAAAGGCTGACATACTCTTTTTTGTTGCTTTGGCTTTGTGTGGGACCTCTTGCAACCCTTATCTGAACACCTTTCTCATATCCAAAAAGCCACTAACAAGCTCAGACCTTGTGCAATCTCTCTCCACTTGGGGAGGGAGAGAGCAGTGCAATTGCTCTTTGGGTAGCAGAGGAGAAATCCTTCAGAGAAAGAAGCAAGAGTGCAAGAGTGCAAGAGTGTAAGAAGCTCAATGGGATTGAATGGGTGTTTGTTGTGTGAGTTTTTTTCTGTGAATCTGAACTTGGAAGTTGTGCAGGAGCTTGCTAGCTTCATGATTTTCTTAGGAGTGTTTTTTTGAAGCTCCTCATGGATTTTTGGAGTTGAACTTGATCAAAGCTGATGGTTTTTATGGATCACTTGTTTTTTGGGTAGATGATCAATGATGAAGAATTTGTAGGATATGGTGATCACTACAGGAGGCAATTATGCTAAAAACCAATAGAACAATAACAACAAGAGAAGCAACAAAAAAATTCACAACAACATCAACAACTCCTCTCAAAGCTCTCTCATGGAAAATCTGAAAACATAAAAAATGGCTGTCACTGGATGGAAAGCAAGTGACATCTGCCAGCCAGCTGCTGGGGTATTGGATCCAGTGCTCAAATTATGAATCTGACAAAGGCTAAGGATGACTGTGCTCTACTTAGCCTCTCTCTCTCCAAGCTACTTAACTACTGCTAGTTTGTTGTGGTGGGGGCAAGAGTAGTCTGGTCACCAGTGGTTGTAGTTTTGAATCCTGTCTGTATACAGACAAGGGTTATAGTATTAAATTAGTGTAGAAAATAAAATATGCACAAATGGTATACAAGGGTCTTTGGAATAGGCATGTGCCTAGGGGTTAGAGAAGGCCCTATATGGCTAATGAGATTGTTCATCTTCATTGTTTTGAGGAATCCAAAAAAATCCCCAAAACAAAAATCGATGGCCAAAACCATCACACAAAAGACAAAAGGGAAGGCCAAAGGAAGGCCAAAAGACGCGCAACTTGTAGGAACCAAAAAAGGGAGAAAGCTAGTCCCTCTCATGGTAGGAAGCTATCTCACCCATAACCTTTCTAATGTCACCTACATGCAAATCGTGAGATCTAATAATAATAGGAGGCCTAGAACAAACATCTCCTGCAAATGCAAATTTCCCTTTCTATAGCATAGGCTAAAACAGATTAAAAAGCAATATTAACATGTTGCCTAAAAAACTAAATGCAAAAAAACAAGGATACATAACCTCTCAATTGTCTATCATGGAAAAGATGAACACACTCCTCAATAAAACAATCCATATCACGCCTGGGTGCGTCATGCACCTCCATGACCATTAGAATAAAATGGTGCCCCTCATGGAGCCCTCTATATTTGCGAATCTTAACAATGGTGTTAAGTTTCGCAATTGCATCTGTTGGTTGACTAATGACACTCATAGTCACTATCTTTTGTGTTGGGTTAATAACCACCACATGGCAACAAAGACCTAATCTTCATGAATCATGTAAAGATTAATTTGTAATGAAATTCTTGACGTAAGGGTGTATCATCGTTTTCTCCATACAATGTGCCCACTTTTTCGGGCAAAGGCATACATGATGTTTTTAATGGCGTCATGTGTGGCTATCCATTTACCTCCGAATGAACGTGATAGATGCATGCCATATGTGTCTAACCCATGTTCACACTCACACATGAGAAAACTAGATGCCAAAGGTTGAATCAAATCAAAACGAAAATGCAATGTTGATATGAAAGTAAAGTGTGTGATGTGAAATGAACAAATAGATGGTGTCGTAACCCCACTTTGAGGGAGTTGTGAAGTTGTCACTCACACTCCCGAAAATGGGACTTGGGAGTCCTATGGGACTCTCGAAAACTCAGAGCGCGATTGCAAGGGTCAAAACACCTCGCATTGAAGTGTTCATTATACCGTTGGAAAGTTCTTGAAATGCAGATGTCTAAAATGGCCTCGCATGAGCCATTTGGACATCTGCAGCACAAGTTATGGTCGAAAGAAGGGCCGGGAGTCAAACCGGCAATTTGACTCCCGACCACTAAAAGTCAGGAATCGACCTGATTCCGGTGCGTGTAGGTGAAGTGTGACACACCATTGAAAAGCTCTCGAAGAGAGTTACAACTTTGGTTTAGACCTCGTCCCGATCTGAGTTTGGGGTGAGGAGTTATGAGTGTCCAAATTCCCGAGAGTCCAAACCGGGACAATTTCGGGACTCCACTTTGGGAGTCCCGGGAAAAAGAGCC
>Ga0116231_10000347_pt1 | contig 75534 bp, 58 predicted proteins | sample S1TSphgellanicum_2_FD_89695 | JGI IMG/M metagenome (GOLD analysis project Ga0116231, IMG submission 89695) | Host-associated microbial communities from peat moss isolated from Minnesota, USA - S1T2_Fd - Sphagnum magellanicum MG | ecosystem: Host-associated > Plants > Peat moss > Unclassified...
GCCACAAGGCATTTCACTCCTTCAAAATGGTCCATTCTGTGAAGCAGAAGGCCCCATGCCAGATTTTGCTGGACTCCACAGAGGGGTGTAACCCCAAGGTAAGTGGGTAACTGAAGCACCTAGATGGCATCCTAGGTGGCACACACCTGTGCATTAGGCACAGGGTTCACACTCGTTTAGTAAGAAACAAAATGAACATACAAGACTAAATAAAAGTTCCAAGGTTTCAAAGCTCAAAGAAAATATATTCAATCAGGTGTCATCAAATGAACCAATCATGAGTATGTTCTATTGATCCTTTTCCACATTGAATCGCTCACATGATTCAGAAGCTTCCAAGTCTACAAAGACCTCAACGCCATGTAGTTTATTCATGTAAGAATATTTCTTTTGCTTCCTACAAACCATAGTGCTACCATGGGTTGTTTGAGAATCTAGCTCAAGGGGATGCATAGCTTCCTTCTCTATCCATGGAAAAAGGCATAAGGAAAATGGTGGCCTCTTTGGTACGGTGTCCATGATGGATCACAACACTAGCAAGACATAAATATTATAACCGATATGGACTTAAAACAATACGCTATCTATTCACACTTGGTGATTGAAAATGTCATCCACACTTAACATCATCAATTCAATATGCATGTGTCCACACCATCAATTCAATGTTTGGTAATATCTTGGTGATCATGTTTGTGAGTTTGAAATTCAAATTTCAACTTACGGTGTACTTGCATTGGTATAATCTGTTTTGTTCTAGTCTAGCGAATCATTTTCTTTTCATGTTTTGTGAGGGTTGTGAAGAGTTTTCCAAGCCAATGAGATAGTTTCTATTTTGCATTTTCAAATCATTGAGAGAAATTTCATTGCCTTTGTAAATGGTTCTTAAGGTGAAATTGTCCAACCACCGCTAAATATGATGTCAACATCTTATCTTTGATAGAGTTTATCATTGTCTTTGTTCAATTACTTCAATAACATCTTCAATTGTCAAATCGTTGTACTTCCGGTGAAGCTAATTTTCAATTTGCAGAATTTTCCAATGTTTATCATGTTGATGAAGATATTACAAATCTCAATGTCATCACTTCATTAGTGCTCCACAACTATCAGATGTTAAACTACTTGTGTTTGCTTGGATCAAAGGTTGGGCTATTGGGTTCGACTAGGAAGCTTGTTGGGATTATAATGAATGTGAATTCTACTATACTATACTTTACTGGTGATCAGCTACAAAGAAGAAACTTAATAATACCATAGTGACACATTAAGCCCCGCACTCTCTGAAAAATGGAATTAATTAAATTTTCTCACATAACTTTCCTGCTGCAGTGGGAGACAATTTTTTTGGCTCCCACACAACCCTTCACTAATTAATTTCTGATCCCACAGAAAAAAAATAAATTAACAGAATCTCAGAAATATAATCCATGGGCATCTCTCCACTGGAAGCTTTCCCACAAGGTGGCAATAAAATTTTATTATTTTCTTCCAAAAGTTCTTCGTTGCATAGGGTCTGGATCTGGACAACTAAAATGTTCCCACAGCCCTAAAAATAGTGAATATTGTGAGGGTTTTATCATGTCATTGTGGTATTGCATTGTTGGACATTTCGTTTGTCCTGCAGAGATGTGTTTGGCACCAAACACATACTTATGTGAGCATTATGCGAGATACATTTGCAGCCTGGTCTTTCCTTCCATCATGGGTGACTCATTGCCAACACTTTGTTTTTCTCCCCCCATGCCCTTGAGGCGTTTTCACCACCCAACTAAAGCAACATGTTTTCAGAGGGGTTTGCAATCGGGCATTTGTGACTTTCCATGCAGCCCAGACTTACCTGCCACTCAGCAATGTTGTGTACAAGGAGCTGAGGTAAGGGCACGCTCACCTACTAGGCAACAGGCAGGGTACTGCTGATTCTGGCTCCCAGCAAAGCCATGGGGCAAGCCCATTACAGCAAGCTCTTGGGCACAATGGGTGCCCACTGCATTAGATTATATATTGATAAAAACAGGGGAAGTTCTAGCAGAACACATAGTATAACACAGCAGAATCAGCCTGCGGCAGGGGCCAAATTCAGCCACCAAATCAAGCTGCAGGAGTGGCCAATTTGGATTCTCCTGCATTAAGATCACTTCATCCCTGGGTTTAGATATGCAAACTCTTGCTGTATGAACAACATGAAGCAGATCAAATGAATGACTTAAAACCAGATTGAATGAACAAGATGAAGTTTGTTTTTCAAGGCCATTTCCTGACATATCATCTCCTCCTAGGTTTATCTGGAGCTCTCTCCCACTCATATTTGTTGATCCTCTTTCCTATTTGTTGATTGATTTCATTTTGGTCTAGATGCTCAATGCAAATGCCCTCCAAAAACCAGCTACATCTCATGACTCTTATCTGGGGAGCAGCTACCACCTTTGAATGATTGGCCAGTTTCTACCACAGCTCTGCCCCAAGCCAGCACAAACAGGGAATTTACAAGGCTCCTTTACAACCTCAGAGACCTACTGTCAATCCAAGAAGCAGAACTTGCCATCACCCACAAATCATTTGGTGGATATAAGGAGCTGAAACATGTATAGAAAAAATTCAGGAAAATTTGATGTGCAAGTATCAAATAATAAATGCATCCATGCACCAATGAGAAAGCACTGTCGGATAAAAGTTGGAGGGGACTCTATGCAGGCTGGGGAAGTAGTGGCAATCCACAACAAACTCCCATTCAGGGAGGAAGACAATGCCTTTGACTATCAATGAGATAATCACAATATTCTCACATGCAGATGGCAAAGCTCAGTCCATTATCACTGGCAAATAATGGGCTTGATTTGCCACATGATGGCTGAAAAGTTGAGCCTGGAATTTACTCATATATCATACATACTGTCTGCAACAAGACTGCCAATCTGAGAAGCAAGAGTGAGGACTGTGCTTGAGAATCACTGGGCCCAAATAAGCTTGAATATGTTTCGGCTGATTTTTTCACTTATTGTTTTGTTCTTATTGCGGATGGGGATACCTGCAAGCAGTTTCTCTTGGGCAGTCAAGTCACCCTCCTGCAAACAAAGGAGCAAATTGCAACATGTCACATGATCCACTCTCATTGACAATATATTTTGTGCTAGAAGTTTGACAGCATCAAAGGCATGGGAACCAATCACAGGATTATAACTCAATCCAACACTAGAATATGTTTTAGACTGCAGACTGCCTACATAATGGGCCAAAAACCCTAAACCCTAAACCACAGGGAAAATAATGTAACTGCAACTAGCCTGATGAAGATGGAAGCTAATGGTTGAATATCATATCTTTACAGTATTGCAGAACTCTTCATGACACAGCCACTGTTAAAACTTACAAGATTTGAGTAAGCCGTGGCAAGGGAAAGCACTGTTGGATAATGCTCCAAAATCGATAAAGCCATGTCTTCAGTAACATTTCGTACCTGCCAATGCAAATGGTTACCTATGCACAATACAATTCCATCCTATGCCTCCACTCTCACCTTTCCCCAGCGCAACAACACGCATTGATATCAAATGATGATAGCTTACTTGCATCAGTTGAACACCAAATACATCGCTGACCCGTTCCATATCAAGATCCTTGCAGTGTTCCACAAACTCCACAAAAGTTGGACAAACTGCATTTGGTGGTGTATTGGGCTTCCCAAACTCCAATGAATAACGATTGGTAATTGCATGTGTCAGTTCTCCATACTTCTGAACTGTCTCATTTGTATCCCGAGTCCTCTGTACATCAAAGCCCTCCAGAATCTCGGTTGTGAACATCCTGACATCACACGATTTTACCATCAAGTTACAGGCAACATTGCAAACTTTGTTCTCGTGTATCATGTGATTGTTCAAAACTACATATATGTGGATGTTCAAAAGCATACGCAGTTTTGAGATTCTCTGCAGAATCCATCAAGTTTGGATCTCCTTCCACCAGATATAGAAGCTTCCTCACTCCACATCTCTGCACACAAATCCACACAGCATCATGCAACAGTGTAGAAAATCAGATTGTAAGTTGAGATGTCACAATCCAATCAGTCTGAATGAGTGAGCTTACCATTATTCGAAGCTTTTGCTGTTTATAGCGAGTATCTTTAATGGAACTCCAAAGATCATCCACCCTCTTACGCTCAACTAGGAAGTCTAGTACATATTCTTGCTCCTGTTGTTTGTGCCTTGCAAGCCATAGAGCATCACCTACTGGCAGCTGCCTTGTCTGCAATCTTGCATTAAGACAGTATAATAGATGAGTCTGCCCATCTCCCATACCTGGTAGGACAAGTAAATGAACAGCAGCACATGGCACACTTTGACACAAATAGATCTACAATTTCTTTGCAGTATGACATCATCCTAAGTGAAGCTGAAATGATTCAACAAGTGTGCATACCAGTAACTCCACAATCATAAGAGATCCTGTTTTTGCTAGGTGCATCCTTTCATGACAAATCTTCTCAACGAACACTCAAATTCAACATTTTAGTCATGAATCCTTCGTCTGTGACCATTACCTGATAAATGTCTAAGCCAAGTTAAAGATGAAGAATGCATGCAGACGGTTTTGTTCATAGGAGTTTTGTTTCTACCATCAACTCTCAACTGCAACATAGGTCCTACCTACGTCAACAAATCATATCTACAAATGCACAAATCTCTACTTTTGCATCAAACAAATTGAAAAGACTACAAACTTTGAGCATATGGTCATACTCAATAAGCAGACCTTTGGCTCCATGTCCCTTCAAGGGTCACAGGCTCTCCTACAACAGTGACAGTGGCAGAGATCAGACCCTGGTACAGATATCAGTAATATACCTCAACCCTGATCTGAAATTGAACACACATCCGTTCAGCAAATTTATGCAATGATGATGATCTGCATACCAACATCAATTAATTAGTGTGACAGTAGAAAAAGGTCAAGACCATCACAACGAACTGTACAAAAAGACTAAGATCAACGGTTTCTGTTGACAAGCTCTCTCTTCCTTGTACCAAGTAACAGCTCTAAATCATCAAAGATAACTTTGCCACCAGTACATACTCAGTTTGTTGATGTGATTATCAGAAACCTGAGACAAACCGACTGACTCTTAAACCAACATGACTTTGAAGGAGACATTTGGGTATACCCCTTAGCATTATGACAGAATTGTTCACGTGAATCCAAAATGAGGATCACATCGTATGCTTGACCAAAACTTTCACCAACCGCCAAGGGGGGCACAGCAAGCTCATTGTCTGCTCCTGAGGTGCTAGCTGGCACATTTTCACTCCTAGCACTGGTGCAGACCTTTGGCCCTGTTTTATCCTTGAGGAAAACAACAGTTAGCCCTTCAGACTCCAGGAATTTTTTCTAATTCAAAGAGCTTTAGGTTACTAGTGCCAGTTCTTTCAAAAACATTTGCTGAGAGCATGTCCATCTACAACCACATCTGCTCAGCAGAGTCCTTGGTTTCTTGCTGGGTGACTCTTTTATCCCAGAGTAAAAAGATCAGATATTGTTAAGATTAACAGAAAAATGAACTTTCAAAGACTTGGAGTGGAAAAACAATCAATGTAGGCTTGCAAATGCTTGCTGCAAACATTCCTTCCTCATGAGGGATGACAAATGCATCTACCTGATGTTATGATGAGAATAGGGTATGGACAAAGTTTAAGTCAACCTGCATAAGAGGGAGGAATGACAGATTCCATAGGGGCTGATGAGGCTGAATGGTACCAAGAACCATTTGCTGTACCTGATGCTCCTGGACCAAGCATTGATATCATGCATGAGCCACACTGCCAGCTACAATGTCAGATGCTAAATACCAGGCCAAGTTACAGACAGAGATTTTTTCTTCCTGACACATCAGAGTGTAGTGCTTGAAGGACTATTAATAGCAAGATATGCCTCTTTGCCTTCACATATAAACATTTGGCAACATCTCCATTTCCACTATCCTCAATAAGATCCTGATATGAAAAAGTCCCTACAAGCAACATATTTATTGCCAAATGTCATCCTTTCAAAGGCAAAAAAGTGGTCAATACCAGAAATTCTGCAGCCTCACTTACCTCTGCCTTGCACATTAGAGGGGCAGGCTGACAGGTTATCTTTCTCTGTGACAGTTCCATCATCTTTGCCTCCCAGCAGAACTCCCAACACGAATCCCCAAAGGTCACTCTCTGGCACACCCACCTTAGCTGCTTTTTGTGTTGCTGCATGGATCTGTGCCTCACCAAAACCCATTTCCTGCAGCTGTACATCCACAAACACCAAAATGAAAAATATTTTTCAAACCTTCACTGCAAAAGTGTAATCCATGCAGTGGGAGAGATCATCTACATTGGAGACATGGGCACAAGGAAATTGTTCATATCCCCAGCATGAGAACATTTTTGAGTTGGTGGATATGCCATTTTGCTACATAAAACTTCCAACCACCAACCTTGGTGATGTCCAGCGTGGTTGCACTTCCTGCAGCAGCACCCAAGGAAGGCTGATCATTCTGAATAATCTGTCTTCTGCAAGAACCATGAGGGTCTTCATCCCTTACTTTGCCTTGGTTCTGACTCTCATTCCTTCCCATACATGCCTCTTTCAGTGGTGAAATCTGACTTGCATTTTCTCCGGATCTCATTCCTGACCTTTCCAAGCATTCTTCTGCTGTTCTTTTCCCCTCATCAGTCAGCATGTACCTATATAACATGGACAATATTCTATCAAGCATCTGAGGATTACCATGAGAAGTTTAGACTTATGGACCATGGCTGAAAATCAAGAATATTACCAGGGACCAGTAAAATAACTATGATAAGACTGTCGTGAATAGATAAACCACAGGCCCTTGAAGGAGCTGAAGGATCAGAAAAGACCTACCACAAAAACAGTAAGGCAAAATAAATTGCTTTACCTGAATCCAAATTCTTAATGATTTTCAAAATCCAGAAATGAAATGGATTTGCGTGCCAAAAAATTGCTACACTGAATGCAGAATGTTCAAAGACAAGGAAAGGATGAGAACAGACAATGCAAGAATGTTCCAGCATCACTTACTTGGCAGGGCAGTTTTTCTTCACAACCAAGGATTTATCAACAAGGCTCTTCATGGAGCTCCAGCCTGAGTATGAAAACTGAGGCCCAGCACCAAATCTGGGTGGAACTACCCCTTTGTTGGGCCTGCATTTGAACATTTCATTAGTTAGAGGATCAATACTGAGAACATGATGGGAGCTGATGATGAAGCTCAACAATGCAGACCACATACAGAAGGAATTTAATGAGGTTTCAACAAAGGATCTTGATAAACTGGACCCTAAACCCTGAACCCTATAAGGAGATTCAGTGCAACCACGACAACATGAGAAAATACATCAAAGTGGGTTTTGAATATATTACAAGTCCACACCAATGAGCAGTAAACTACATGAGAACTTGCAGGTAAGCTGTCTTACTCAATCGGCATGTGAGAGAGGCCGCTTGCTTCAGCTGCATCAATCAGCTCTTGCTTCATCATGTACTCTTTGCCTGTCTGTACAGCTCTGTGAAGACACCAATGTCAAAATGCTGCAGATATACTTATCAGAGACTTCAAGAAGAAGTTTATCTCCATTCCTATTGAACACAGCCAACAAATCGGGACAATTATGACAATAATAAGCTGTAAGGGGACATGAGGTTTGTACATCAGAACCATTCCCAGACAATCAGCTCTTACCGATACAAGGTAATGAGAATGGCATAAGCAGCAGAATTCTTTTTCGGAACATATCTTCTCGGAGCTCTTGCCTTCATTGCTGCATCAGCACACCCACAGATGACAGTAAAAAAAAATCCTAACAGGAGGAGGCCAATGCAAACAGGGGGGACAATGCAACAACACAGAGACAGAGTTTGCAGGTGCACTTTTTGGACCGTCACCTTGTTAGCACCCCAGTTCGGCTTGCTTTATTTGATTCGAAAAAGTGAGAGGTGGTAGGTCGGAGAGGATAGTAGGTCAGAAAGGGAGAAATTTTAGATAGACACGATGGCAGATCTGCAATGTGACGCGCGCACGAGGGAGAGCGCCCGCGAGAGAGAGAGAGAGAGAGAAAGGGTAGAATAGCAGCTCATGGAGGAGAGCAAGTACGTGATTTTGTTGCAGGAGGCGGGGGTAGGGAGGAGAAGGAAAGCAAATTGGAGATGAGAGGAGGCAGTAGTTTGTCCTTGCCTTAAGCTGCTTTGGTAAGCTTGGTGGTGGTTTAGGGTTTCCCGCATGACTGCAGCAATTCCCTTTGCACAGGACAAGCCTGGAAAGGAAGAGGTTTTGAGAGTTGCAGGATGGGTAACGCTAGTGGACGTGAGGGGCAAGCAGTACCAGGAGCTGCAGGAGGATCAGTAGGAGGAGGAGGAGCAGCAGCAGCAGCAGGGGGAGGAGGAGGGCATGGGAATCAGCAGGGTGGTGGGAATGTGCACAGGCAGTAGCTGCCACAATATGCTATCCCTCCTTCATGTCACCACCGCCACTATCATCAACACCATGGCAACAATCCACGAGATCCTACTCGGATTGCTCATGTTGCTTCTGCTGACTCCATGGGACATAGCCCATCTGACAGCCTTGGCAACACTCCCCGATCTCCTCTGATCTTCACACACCAGGTATGCGATTTTTGTTGATTTTGGCATGTGCAATTGAAGCTAGAAAATTATATCAACCAGCACTCTCAAGTGTAAAAGAATTCTTGTCAGTGCTGGAGCTTCTGATCACAGCACTCATGACCTGTTTGCTGGAATCTATAGTAAGTAAGAGGTACTTCCGGTTTGGATCTTGAGGTGATGGCAATGTCATGTCAGTGATCAGGTTAGCTTGAATTTTCCTGCAAGGAGCTAGGGTTTTTATCTAGGGTTTTGTTAAAAACTCATATGGGTTTGTTGGCAAAGCACCCAACAAGCTCAATCACACTGAAACCCATGTCCATCCCCTTCCCTTTCAAAAGTTTCAACAATATAGGGTTTTTAGCTTTCTATTGCTCCAAACAAATTGGACCTCTTTTGGGTATTTCTCATCCAATTACATTTCCACATTGATGAAGCCCAAGAACACAAAAGCCCATATTCCCAACTAAAAGAGAGATAAGAGAGCCACTAGGATTTTTTTTTTTAGCTTCCCAAATTTGAGACTAAAAGACAAATATGAGAATCAATATGAGTTTTTTTTTGTTAGCTTTTCATTGGAACACATTTACTGGATGTTGATGATGAAAACATTGGAAATGGGTAGCCCCTCTTACTTTAGGTGTCTCGGCTCTAGTCATAATTAATTTTATTGCACCATTGCATTGATGGGGGAAACTCAAACATTTTGAGGTTTTTAACCCTTGATCATCCATTTCTAAACATATAGAATGCAAATACATATCTTCTACTAAGGTTTATCATTTGCGAGCATTCATTTAAGTTTGAATGTGTTTAAAGGAATGTTTGTTTTCTTTACCATGTTTTTTGCCACGGTATATAAGTTTCATATTGAATTGTGATGTCTTTTTTACATATCTACATTTTACTTTTAAAGCACAAAAGTACATGTAGATTTTTCATGTTATTCATTATCTTATAGAAGAATATCTTCAATTTATAACCAACTTGTGTTGTGGACATGTTTAAATAAAACTAATCCATTTTGAATGCAAAATAACTTAAATAAGCAACATCTAAGCTAGTTAAGATAGGGCAAACTTTTGAAAATAGGGTCTTGGTGACATAGACCTTACATTTCCATCAGAAGTCATTATATTTTGGTTTTTAATTAATTGGTTTGAATGTTACATTTTGGCACAATTTGTTGGCATGATTGAAGTTTATTTTGCAATAGTCTTTGACCTAAATTGATAGATAGGCTAACATGTGGAAGCTTGGAATGAGAAAGAAAGCTCTTTAAAAAACTCCCATTTTATCTCATTCTTATGAAAGGATCAAAATAATGTCAAAAATGCTCTCACAAGTGGGGTGTCATTGGGGTGTAGAAAGATTTAATTACCCTAATGAATAAAATATGAACCATTTTGCATTGAGTGGAGATATTTTACGCAAACAATATATTTATTGATATATTGGTTGAAACATAAAATATGTTGTTTGTCATGGTTAAAAAATGTTTGCCCAATAATAGGCTTAGGGTTTTGGAATGATTAGGTTAAAAAAAAAAGTTAATATAGTTAACAATAACAAAAGCTATTGACATTTAGTTTTTTTTTCATGCTTGCCCTAGTTGACATTTCTAGCAAGATGTAAGTGACAAGTACAAAAAAAGACCAAGTTCATAAGTATTTCTATTTAACATGTCATGTTTAATCAACATGACATATATAACATCAATATCCACAGTTAATGATATCATTCAATTTGTTTGGGGAAATATAAAATGAGTCAACAACAAACATTGGAATAAGCAGGTGGTGTAATAATTTAGTACTAAAGTGACATCAATAAGAGTGTTTAACATTTTAACATTTTGGGTCACACCTTGCATCATTAGTTTAGGCAATTTTATTGCAAATATGGTTAAATAAGACTAGTTGTAAATTGAACTATTTAAAAATTAATGTAACAACTATTAAGAAAGAACAAACATAAAAGCTTATGAACCTTACATTTTGTAAACAAATGTGAAAAAAAAGTCTCTATTTGTAATATTAACAAAATTGTTCCAAAATTGTTTTAAATCATTTCACAAAGAAGAAAATTGATAAAATAATCAATATTAATCAAAAGATATTTGAGTTGCTTTGAATCAATTCAACATAGCCAAAAGATGTAGGTGGTAGGCACAAAAAAAAACAAAGCTCATAAAACCCTCCATTTAACCTTCTTGACCTAATGTAATTTTTAAAAAATTCTATCTACAGCCAAATTAGTGATCACATGTACAAAGATGTAAAAAAACGGGCAATTAATCCTAGGAAAATTTTGCCAAAATGTGGTTATAAATTGGAAATCAAATAAAAATTTCTAACCAATTTTTAAATTTTTATCAAGATGTTAAAAACCATGTACAAAAATCTAGTGATTTTTTTGTATTTTTTCTCACTTTTGATTATTGAAAACTTCTAGACAATTTTAGTTTTTGAATGTTTCATTTTTAATTTCTTTTTTGGTTAAATTTCATTAATTAAAAAATGACTACCTTCATTTAGGATTTGTTTTTCAATTTTAAGATGTAATTAAAATGTAGATCATTCATATAAAATGACTTAACTAAATTTGGTTATATATTAAACATGAAAATAGAAAAAACAAATCCTTTTATATTTTTGGTTACCTATTTGAACTTATCATATAAATTTGGTGATTTGAAATTTGTTTTCCAAATTTGATGAATCAATACCATTTTTTCCCATGAAAAAACCTTTATATAGGTTGTATCATAATTTTTGAAACAAAATTTCATGAAAATTTGCCCCAGAAAAACCCTATTCACATTTTTTTATTTTTTTATTTTTTCCTTTCCTTTCTTTCCATGTTCTTCTTTCCTTTTTTTCCTTTTTATTCATTCATTCATTTTACACCTCGTCCACACTATTCACCATGCAACCCCACCATCACCCATAAGCACCGTCGCTTGTAACCATCATTGTTTATAATCACACTTATCATCACTTATAGTTGTACCATTCACCATCTTGCATTCACAATATATAATGATGTTTTTGTGAAAATAAAAATGAATGCACTCGTAACAAGTTTTCTTTTATCTTTTTTATAATTCTTTGGTGAAAAAAAAGTAAAAGATGATGATTAAAATGAAATAATAATAATTATTATTATTATTATTATAAAATAAAAAATGTAAATGAAAAAATTTGTAAAATACAATATTAAATCTTATATAATCATTTAGATATTTGAATAAAGTTCATAATTTTAATGGTGAAAAATGTGACCAATTTTTTTCTTATTTTGTTTTGTGTTATTTGAAAGTTTCATAAAAATTTGAGTAAGCTTCGATTTATTTATTTGTGGTTTGCTAAAGAAGTGTTAACCATATTCTTATGAGGATATATATATATTCTCTTATATTTGTGTTTTTATGGTTTTCTTTGTAACAATGGTTTATAACCATGGGTGTTATAAAAGTTGGAGTCAAAAATTCAATTTTGACCTTTGAAAATGTTCATGTTAAGTTTTTTTTTTAATTTTTTTTAATTTTGTGCCACCTTTTTAATTTCGTCACAAAAAATGCAAAGTGCATTTTTTTTGTTATTTGTTTTGCAATATCAAGAAAAAAAGGCAATGAAAATTTTGAAGTTAAAAAATAAATCTAGGATTTTTGAATTTTCTTTTGATAAATTTCTTACATTGAAAGTTTAAATTTAAGTTTAAAATATATGCAAGCACTTCATCAAAATTTTAATTCACCATCTTTCATCATGTGAAAGGAAAGGTGGGTTTTCTATCATATTATCAATGCAATACACATAATGAATATTTTTGATGTCTGTAATAAAATGTTTTTCACGATTTTAGGTTAATAATTTTTGGGTTTATAAATTAAATTTAAAGTCTTTGGGTTTTAATTTAAAATTTAAGGATTTGGGGATAGGAGAATTTTTTTTAATAATAAGGTTTAAATTTTGATTTTTAAATTAAAAAATTATTATTATGGTTTTGAAGGTAATACTTACTTATAAATATACATTGTAATGTTTTGTATGTATTCAATCTTAAATGTAAATATAAGGTTTCAAAAATAACAAATCAATGTATCATTTCGAATAGCTAAAAAAAATATTAAATAAATTTAAGTGGGTACGAAATGATGTTACAAAATAGATTTTTAATTACATGTTTAACAAATAAACATAATCACACAATTTAAAAAAATTAACATTTTTTTATATTCATAAAGGAATGCCACATTGTCAAAACCATTAAGTAATGAACATTTTCATTCTAAGTGTTACACATATTCAAAGACGCAATGATCAAAAAATAATAATTATAGTTTAATCCAAAGTTTAGGACAAATGTGATTGTTTTTTAAAATGTGCATACAACACATAAAAAATGAAAAAATTTACTTTGGTCATAATAGTTTTGAATATTTTATTGAAACTTCTAACATTCCATTATAGAATGTGAGAAGCATACTATGAGATGGTTTCACCTCAAAATGTTTTAAACATGATAGAATAAATTAAAAAATTATAAGAAAAAATCAAAACAACATATTCAAAGTGTTAAAATTAATGAGAATACCTTATATTGAGGGAAAATGAAAAATAAGAATATTTGAAAACAACAAATGCAAGTATTGTTCAATTATCATGAATAAAAAATGAATCATAAGAAGTATGTGTCCATTCATCCTATTTGATTAATTATTTCATATTTTTATGATGTTATTTTAAATTTATAATAAAATTATGTATAACTTTTTTTTTATATAAATTTCAAAAATCATAAAAGATGAATTAATGTGATTTTCTTTCACTGATAACATGAACAATTACACACATATTAACATGCTACAAATTATTTTTAGGTAAAACAACTTATTATTAATCACATGATGTGAATTGTGCATAATCATAATTTAACAAGTGGTCGAACTTGAATAATAATTATGTTGTAAATATTAAATAAAAATTTTAAACATGAAAATCACATTTTCCACATTTTTGACACATTTTTATAAAAATTTCTTTTGATTTTAAGGTTATATATGTTAAGTTATCAGTTCCATCATGCCACCTAAAAGTATAATGCATATAAAAATATTTTAAAACAATGCAGAAAAAAATAGAAACATAAAAAGGTTTTGGGTTTTTTTTAATGTGTTATACAATATTCACATTATTACACAAAATATTGATTAGTTTTATCTGTATGATTTGCAATACATGCATCAAAACACAAAATATTAATGAATTTCTTAGGTTTGTCATGCAATATTTACATTATTGCACAAAAAAACCATTGTGCTGCATTTTTATTTTTATTTTTCCCATTTTAGGTTTATTCTCTTTTTTTGCTTAATTTTTTTTTCTTTTTTTTAATAGGATTTTTTTTTCTTTTTTTAGTTTTTTTTAATGCATTTATTGTACTTTTGGGTGTTCAAATTTGATATGAAATCATAGTTGAATTCACTATATTAATAAAAACGTGTAATAAGGAACTTGTGTGAAACGAAAGCAAACAAAAAAAATTAAAAAAAACAAATTTTCCCAAAAACCATGAAAATCCTTGAAATAAAAATTTGATTTTGCTAACTTTTTTCAAGTTCTGCAAAGGGAGACAAAATTCTCTAAATATTTTTGTGCATCACAAGGAAATAAAATCTAGATTATTTTTATTCGACTTTTATAAAAACTCTTCATGTTTTTACACAAAAGACACAACCAACGTTAAGTTCTTAGAACGCTTCACATGTGTCTCCATTACTTAGTGCCAATCAATCGATTTGTATCACATGTAATTAGTCTTATGAGAAGCAAATGCCACCATTGTGAGTTAGTTTATTAATGAAACTTGTTTGCTTATGTTGTGTAGCAAGTTGAAAGTTTGTGACATTAATTTTTTTTTCCTTTTTCCTAATCTTTGACAAATTGTATAGCCTTTATTCCCTACCTACATTATTGAAAAGGTCGTTTGTCAACAAATATGCTTATGTTTTTTTTTCTATTACAAAACCTTTTGATGGTGATGGGTTGATTATTGATTATTATGGGTGTGTATTAGCATTAATTTTGTAATGGGTACTCATTTTATGTCAATTTGTTTCAAAATATTATCATTCTCATAATTTTAGTTTTGTAAATGGGAAAAATCAACATTACAGACATGGTGAACATGCCCTTACGTGTTCGATTTCATATCCTTACGACTTTAGATTCAAAGGTTGATAAGGCATAATAATATAACCCTAATGATTACATTTTGATCATGGACCTATGTAAGTTGCTTATCCCCATTAGTTATGAAAACAAAATATAAATGTTAAGCATACTCGCGCATTTTCACCTTGGGGTGGTTGACCATGATATCATCCATGCCTATGTGGAGTCTTGCATATGAGACGACTACGATAGATGTAGATATAGGATGTTTTTCGAAACTTGATGATTTAATGCGTAATCCACTTCCAAATGTGCTTGTCACTTATAGATTACATGGTGACATTGATGATAGTAATGAATAAATTGATCAAGATAACATATTACACCAAAATTCGTCTTAGTTCACTATAGGTTTCACTAGATTTTTGAATGAATTTAAACATTTTTACCTAATAAAATTAGTTAACCTTCTAGTGAACGAGGACTAATTATTACGAACAATGAATTGTTTCATTAGTATTTAATGAAACAAGGTTACTCTAAAGTGAAATACAAATTTATCAAGTCATTCACTTGTTAGTTAATTAATTAGCCAGCATGGAAATCAACTAAAATTAAATTATTTAATAGATAACATTTTGATAATTTCATGATTTTTTAACTTATGATTTATTAACACGTGTCATTACCTAGGTTAGGTTTAAAACATAACCTATGTAAGTAAACTATATAATCAACCTAGACACCTATTTTAGGGAACTAGATAAGAGAATATTCGATCAACTTACCATTGTTGATCACACACAACACCACTTATGAGGTCTGATCCCTTCATTTTTAGAGTGGAAGTAAACTTTCCTTTGAGTTATGCTTTAATTTGTGATTGCACATAACCACATCCCTTGGTTTGATTTGTCATTCACACGGGAGCCAACAAACATTTCGATTGCAACACGAACCGTATTTAAAGATCAACCTGGATTGTAAGATCTTTTGCGCGGCTCGTGTGTCCTATTCCTTCTACCCCAACATAGAGCATGCCGTGTTTATGAACAAATATTGGCAACATTTATGTTGATATTTCTGGAAATAATCCAACGACCAAAAACGTTGGATGCAAGATTTACATCGTGGTGGAGATAACGTTGTAATCAAAATGGATGATTTCATGCAAAACATTTTTTACCAATCGCAATTGAAAGAAAATGTGCATGAGATTTTTTGCTTGTCTTTCACAATGCCAAGATCTCATGTTAAAGGAGGTAACTAAGCTCTGAGAATCTTGTGATCCCAAACGTGTCGTTACAGGTGGGCCAAAATTTCTTGCCTTAAATGAAATAGGCCTCACGGTAACTCAATGCAATATAAAAGATTGCATAGGGTGATCGACCCATTGAATCATTCACGTAAATGTTATTTTGGCAAGTAGTTGATATACTTGAATCGCATAGCCCTCGTTCCCTCTATGCACAATTCTCAAGCTCATTTGTCTAGAAAGGTGCGTAATTGGTTTTTTTGTTATTGCCACCCCTACCATCAAACCATCCCACTTGTTGTGATAATTTGTTACATTACATTCTATTTATCAAATACTTCATTTTAAACATTACAAAAATATAAAATTTGAAAATTCATATATTATTGAAATTTTGTTCAAATGAAATAATTCAAATTTATTTATTTATTTATTAAATCAATAATGTACATAATTATACTACCTACACTAAGCTACTTTCAATTATTATATGGTTCTTTTGCATTAATTTAAATTATTCAATATATTATTTACGACTATTTATAGTTATTTTAAATTACTTTTGGCTATTTTTTGTTATTTCACCTTCAGCTACTTTTAATTATTCTTAGTTACTTTTTATTATTTTAATTTATTTCACCTTAAACTATTTTTCGCTATTGTAATTTTTTTTGGCTATTCTATGTTTTTTTTGCTATTATAAATTATTTCATTTTAAGTTACTTATAACTATTATAAATTTTTTTGGCTCTCTTAAGTTATTTCATTTTAGGTTATTTTCGATTATAATAGCTATTTCTTACTATTGAAAGTTATTTCACCTTATGTTTGGCAATTTTAAGTTATTGTAAGTTATTTCACTTTAAGTTACTTTTATCTATTATAGATTATTTCACCCTAAATTATTTTTGGTAATCGTAAGCAATTATAATATATATGGATATTGATTGTTCTTTTACTTGGGCTATTAATGATTATTAATGGCTATTGATATTTATTCTATTACTGGCTATCAATGGTTATTTTATTAGTCGCTATTAGTGATTATTCTATTAATAGCTAATAATTATTATTATATTGTGGCTATTATTAATTATTATATTGGTGGCTATTCTATTAATGGCTATTAGTAATTATTATCTTGCTGGCTATTCTATTAATGACTATTAATAGTTATTATATTGGTGGCTATTCTATTAATGATTATTAGTAGTTATTATCTTATTGGCTATTCTATTAATGACTATTAGTGGATATTTTATTAATAGCTATGAATGGCTATTGATAATTATTCTATTAATGGTTGTTAGTGATTATTAATGATTATTGGTGTTTATTATATTAATGGTTATTGGTGGCTATCAGTGAGTATTAGTGGTTATTAGTGCCTATTTTATTAATGGCTATTAATAATTATTTTATTAATAGTTATTAGTGGTTATTCTATTAATGGCTATGGGTTGTGTTCTATCAATGGCTATTGGTTGTTATTCTATCAGTGACTATTGGTTGTTACTCCATTAATGGCTATTGGTTATTATTTTATTAATGACTATTCAATTAATGACTATTGGTGATTCTTTTATTAATAATTATTAATGGATATTCTATTGGTGGATATTATTGTTTATTAATGGCTATTGGTGGTTATTCTATTGATGCTTATTCATGGTTATTATATTAGTGGCTATTGGTGGTTATTCTACTAATGGTTATTCGTGGTTATTATGTCACAACCCCACTTTGAGGGAAGTGTGAGGTCGTTAGTCACACTCCTGAAAATGGGACTTGGGAATCCTCAAGGACTCCTGAAATTTCAGAGTTCGATTGTAGGGGTCAAAACACCTCGCATTGAGATGTTTTTTATACCGTTGGGAAAGGTCTGGAAGTGTAGATGTTCAAAATGGCCTCGCATGAGCCATTTGGACATCTCTAACACAAGTTATGATCGAAAAAAAGGTCGGAAGTCAAATTGGCAATTTGACTCCCAATCACAAAAAATCGGGAATCGACCCGATCCCGGTGTGCAGGTGGAGTGCAACACACCATTGGAAAGCTCTCAATGAAAGCTATAGGTTTTCTTTAGACCTCGTCCCAATCGGAGGTTGGGGCGAAAAGTTATGAGCGCCCAAAGTCCCGTAAGTCCAAAGTGGGACAGTTTCAGGACCCCACTTTGGGAGTCTCGGGAAAAAGTGCCATTCGGATGCAAGTGCGGCGATGAGACACAGAGAATATTATATGGGGGAAGGTGGTGGCTTCCCCCAAATCCAGGCCGTGGTGAGTCAAATGAGTCCAGTGTTGCCCGTGGCTTGTCTTAGCACCAAAGGTGTTCCAGAATGCGAACTAACCAACTTGTTGGTTGGTTTCATGCAGGTTCGAGTGAGTGAATAGCTTGTCCCTCTTCTAGTCCAATCCCAGAGCTTCAGCACGCCCCTGTACCCCTTTTAGTGTTAAAAGTTGGGAACGTGCCCCAAGTCTTCTCTAATTCCGTAACTTGAGTGACTTGGTCTTGACTTGGGACTAACAAGAGACTTGAGAGCGTGTCATATTATATTAGTGCCTATTGGTGGTTATTTTACTAATGGTTATTCGTGGTTATTATATTAGTGCCTATTGGTGGTTATTTTACTAATGGTTATTCGTGGTTATTATATTAGTGCCTATTGGTGGTTATTGTACTAATGGTTTTTCGTGGTTATTATATTAGTGCTTATTGGTGGTTATTGTACTAATGGTTATTCGTGATTATTATATTAGTGCCTATTGGTGGTTATTCTACTAATGGTTATTCGTGATTATTATATTAGTGCCTATTGGTGGTTATTCTACTAATGGTTATTCGTGATTATTATATTAGGACTCAACAAAACAAGGCCAACCAACAGGTAGCTGGGAGAAATGGATGGAAGCCTATCTTGAGAAGCAACTGGACTAGGTTGTGATCTAGCCAATGAAGAGGAATTATTCACAAAATTTGTCCATGTCCCCAGGTAATGTCTTTGATGCGTTGGAGCTGATGGTTAAGTCACACGTCGATTTGACTGGCCTCTGTTCTGTGGCAATATTTGTGGATGCAGTTGTGAGGAGGCCCGAAAACTCACATATATTGCCCAATGATGATGGAAGCATATCATGCACAACAGCAGGACAAGGTTGATATCTAGCCATTAAAGCAGAATTACTCACATGTGTGTGGGTGGTTGGGTGCTGCTTTTGTTGTGTAGTGGAGCCCGGTTTAGGTGTTTTTTGTCAGATTCTTCGTTCACCACAGGGCAATGTGGCTTTTCAAGCTGACTCACGGTCCCAACCACAAATTGCGCCACAGAATAGAGGCCAGGTAAATGGGCATGGGACTCAAATTTCGATGAAACCATAACCAAAGAATAACGAGTGCGTTTCGATCACATGGTGACACATTAATACGTAAAAAAAATGCGATTTCCTGCATCTCAAAAGACAAATGCCGCTCCTCCTTGTCCGCTTTCCCCCCTTCCTCCAACACACATGACGCACAAATGTATTCGAAAATAAACGAAAAGAAAAAACCAGACACAATTCGACGCATTTCTAAAAATCGCTCCCAGATCCAATACCTTCAAATCTCAAATATCTAGATCGAAGCAGAAAACAAATTCTAAAGAGCTTCTCACACAACCAAATCCAAACAAAGCTGATGAGATGGACATAAGTGCGCATAGAAACAAAGCCACTGCAGCTGGCTAATATTGATAATAGTTATAATATCATAGGTTATTGGTAATTATTATGTTGTAGGGTATTTTAAATTTTAAAAAAAGTTATTATACTTAGGATTAAATAATTTATAATAACATAAAATAGAATGACCTTGAATAACTTAAAATATAACTTGAAATAACATATATTAACTTAAAATAAAATAACTTAAGGTATAGCCTAAGGTTAGTTGAATAATTTAATTTATAATAACTTAAAAACTTATAATATATTAGTTAAGATACCTTAAGGTAAACATTACAGCAAAATGTGTCCTTGTACACCGAGTGATTTCATTGGATTTTGAATGAATTCACAAGTCTAATGAATGGGGATTAATAAACTACACCCACATTTTGTAGTAGTGAAAATAACATATAATAGTTTAGGGTACAATAATTTATATATAACCTATAATAACTTATAATAACATAAGATATAAATTAAAATAACTTAAAATAATATAAGGTATATCATAAATATCATATATAAAATATTTTTTAAAAACATATAAATAAACTTATATACTACAATAAATTATAATAGTGAATTATGTGAATTAGTAATGAAGCATGATGTTTACATAATGATATTATAGTGAAATAACTTTAACTAGGGTGAATTAGTAAAATGCAATGAATTTATTTCACTTTTAAGGTCCCACGGTGATTTAAGCTAGTGAGCTGAACCTCACTTTTGTAGTAATGATAATATTTGTTCATTTTTGTAAGTGTTATAGAAAAAATACTCATAGTTAGTTTTTTTAAAAAGGATTAAGTGCAATTATTAGTGGAGATAGTGAATGTAAAAATAATGAAAGGCCAAAATGCATTCTTTATTTGTTAGAAATATGACATTGTATAACAAATTTTTGTTTGTCCTTAATTTTTCCTTTAATTTAAATGAGTTCAATTTTGACATTACCATGTAGTCATTGTTGAGAGTTGATAAATTTGGTGAGGGTGTTAAAACGTGGTTGATCAACGATGTACATGTTGTTATGGAGGGTCCTTGAACATGTATTTGACCCTTATTGTCATTGATATTGTTCATTAGTTTTGTTTCTCCTTTAAAGTTGGGTTTCCCCTTTTTTATGCTGGGTGTTTGGTTACTTTTATGTTTTTTGATTTGATATATCAGTGAACTATTGTAACTTTGAAAAATTATACCATGAAAATTCTAATTATGAAATTATGCTTGTGCAAATAATATTATTCTTTCCTTTGACTTGTGGGTTGCAAATTTTGTGATAACAAAGTCATCGTGGAAAATGAAACTTATAACCATGAAAAAAAGAACTTGTAATCATTAAAAACTTCAAACTTGCACATTAAAAAAAAAAAATCATGAAAATTATAATCATGAAATTACATGAACAAATTTGACACCATAAAATTTACATAAGTATTATTCCCTCCTTTGATTTGTGAATTTCAAATTTTTGTGGTAACATATCACCACAAAAAGTTGCATTTACAACCGTGAAAATGGACTTATAACCAAGAAAAATGGTAGTAGTACCTATGTCACATGTGATTTTGAAAAAATGTACCATGAAAACAATAATCACAAAAAGTGTTACCATGAAAATTTGAAAACTTACATTAATAAATTTGACACCATGAAATGAGTAAAAAAAAATTTATAAGTACTTTCTTCACAATTAGTAGTTTTAAATTGTCATGAAGCATTGAACATATAAAATTTCTAGCCTTGAAAAATGTGTAATGTGTACATGAAACATTATTTTTGAATTGAGCCAAAACATTTTCACATTTTTAATTTTTTGACATCACTAAAATCATAATTTAAAAAAATTGAACAACCAAACTCAAACCTACAATTGGAGAACCAACTAAGCATTTTTGTAAAATGTCAAAACTTAATCCAAAAATTTCTTCAAAAAGGAAGAATCAACAAACATTGGTTTGAACTTGCAATAAGGAGTGAAGCCCTTGTGTTGACGAGCTGCTTGTCGTCTTTGCCCAAAATAAAAATTTGTGCATCAATGTAAAATTTGAATAATTTTTTTTGCTTAAACTAGGAGCCAAATTTGTGGACAACATTTCCGATGTTTTGGGGAAGGTCTTTGTTAACATTTCATTGATAGTGGCAAGCGATTATGTCTTGCAAAGTAACTCTCACATTTCTAAATAATTTCAAATGGAAGGAAGATTCAATCATGATGTTTGATATAACATATCAAGAGAGAGATGGTCACCAACATAAACTTAAGAAAGGTTGTTATTTTTATTGGCTCATGTAATGGGGTGGGAGAGATTGAGGAACATTGTAGTTTTCATTTGATCCCACATTTTGACAAATATTCAACAATTGTAATTTTCACTTGGCCTCAAACATGTTTATTTTCCTTCCCCAACTTTCTGATGATGTAAACACATTAGCAATCATCCACAAGAGGAATTAACCAAATTTGGCTATAAGTCAAAGAGTAAATTAGAAAAAAAATTAAGATTCTTCCTATATTTTGACCACTTCTTGGGATGTCTTGTCTAAATACGACAATTTCAGAATTTTTTCCCTCAAAGATCTAGCAACTTTGGAGCAAATTTTTCACATAAATCCTCTGCATGAATAAAAATACTTTTAAACAATAAAAAAATGTTAGTTGCGAAGTGACAAAAAATCACCTCAAAAAAAAAAAAAAAACTGGTTCAAACTTGCCACAAGCCAGGGGCCAAGAGCCATTTTGGGGTGAAGCCACTTGTTGAATTAATGAAGGGTGGGAAGAAACAAACTTCTACAACATCACATATCACAAACTATTTTACACAATGCACTGCTGCTATCTCCAAAAGAACCCAAAAAAGAAAAAAGAAAAAAAAATTATAAAAAATCTGCAAAATAAAACCCTCAACACAATCATTGTGTGTACAACTTTGAAACGCATATCATAAAAAATCAGAGACACCCACAAAGAGAAGCTCAACCTTTGGAGGCAGATGAGTATAATGGGTGCTGATTTTGAAGGTCTTCAATTGCAGTTTTCCATTGCCACGCCTGCCCTCTCAAATCTTCAAGGTCATATGTTCGATTTGGCTGCGAAGCAACAAAAGAAATAAGTGTCAATAGCTCACATCTCTCTATTGAAAAAAAACAGAAAAAGAAAATTGTTGAAACCCTGACTTTGGGCATCATGTTGTTCTCAGAGTGATGAAATGTCCAACAAAATGGAAATCTATGTGCAGCTCCTCTGCCACTGTAAGTAAGGGACATTTTAATAGTTTCAGATGCTTCCATTGAACATCTTAGTACTTTGATTACATTACCAACACTGGGTTTCCTATTACTGCATAGATTACTACAAGTATGGATGGATTTGCCAAATCTACAGCAGTTTCAAGATTGGCAGAATTCTAATGGCAAAAGAATTCAGATCAGAGGTTAGAGCAGCTCCAATGGTGCTCAGTCTGTGACCTTGCAAAAATATTTCTTGCATCCACAATTAGATATTTACTGTTTTTTACAACCCCACCCACAACACTAAAACTGGGACTGCAAACAGGTGGGAGACTACTAATAGCAACCCACCTGAACCAATCAAACTATCTAGCCAATCAACAGCAGGTGTTAGGCTCTGCTGTTCCTTTTTACCAGCCTCAGCATCCCATGGAAAAATGCTGGGCCAAAGCCATTTTGCTGAGCCAAACCAGCATGTTTCAACTTTTTTTCTTCCAATTTTCTTTTGCTGGGCCCACATACCAAGCACTGATGGAGCTGCTCTTAACCCATGTTCTCATTCAGTGCAATCAGAGAAATTGCATTTGAGAATTAAGGATTGCGGTAGTGGAGCTGCTTGAATTTATTGAGAAAGGAAGCATAATTTGAGGTGGTCTGGGAGAATTCTATGGCAAAAAGAATTCAGATCACCCATGTTTACTTCAGTGCAATCAGGCAAACTGCATTTGAGAAGTACAGCGGTGGAGTGGCTCAAATTCATTCATTGAGGTGATTTATTTTGAGGTGATCTGTAGTAGAAACAATCGGTGTTATGGGTAAACATGATTTCTAGAAACAACTTGCAGAGAATGGGGAAGAGGCATTTACCACAACAATCTTCCATTTGAATTGATTTTCTACTTTGACCTGCAATTGTCTAGACCATGGGATCTCCCTGACAACCACCAATTTGACAGGATCCACGTAGATGAGCCTTGGTTTATCTATGAGCAGCAACTGCAACTTCTTTGTCATCAGATTCTTGCGTTTTTTAACCATGGCTGTTGCCACCAACTTCTCGCCTGGCTCTAGAAACCTCTGCCTGTCAAAGTGGCATATGCCAAAAAACATGAACAAGCAATCCAGCCTCAATTGTTTCGTCTAGCTGAAATCAGATTGTGAAAATGTCAAATTCAGCATTCAATCGACAGCATTATTGCAGACCTGATCAAATTGTGGGTTTTGTGCTTATGTGTACATACCAGTCACCCAAGTGACAGCTTTCTGCAAGAGTATCCATCTGGAGAGCTTTATTATGTTCAGCAGCTGAGCTTTCTGATGAAGGAAGAGCTTTGGGTGAAACCTGAGGTGGGGGGGCCACATTGGAATGTTCTGGCAGTGGTCCATCTGAGGATTCTGAGGAGGTTGGGCTAGGAGGTGATATGACCTTGGGTGCAGGGCTCAGAGATGGGTGGTTTGTGTTAAGATCAGATGGTGAACCAACAGGGCTGGATGACCCACTTGACAAATCGGCAACAGATAAATCTGAAAAATTACTACCTAGCGCAATATCCCACTCCGAATCTGCTGAACCTTCATCACTGTCCTGTGTACTGACACCCTGCAACAACTTCATTTGTTCAATTCAATTTTGCCAATGGCAGGGCAGTGAATTTCTGCTCATTCAAGTCACAATTCTCAGCATGTCAATACAAACTTTGGTTAAGAAACAAGGGCAAGGAGATGGTGATCCAGAGCCCTTCAAGATTTGGCTGTACATCACAATCATCCTTGAACAACTGATAATCTGAGATGTAATTGGGTATGAGAAATAAAAATCAACAGATGATTGAAAGATTCTGACAGCTTGCTGCACATCTTTAATTGACCTCAAGGCTGAATTTTTCACAAGCAAATGGAGTTGGGTGTGGTTCTGTTACCTTGGGTGCTACAGTCAGTGTTGGGGCCGAAAGTTTCCGGAGCTTGAGCCAATCAACACCTTTAAAAAAGGAATGGTTTTTCAATTTATCTAAGCCTTGAGACCCAAGGCGTTTCTCTGGCTTCAAGGCCTGCACTTGATCATCATTGCAACATAACCAATTCACAACTTTACCCAATTCGCATTTTTTGAGTACAAACTGCTACACTACAACAGTGATGGTGCTGCTGATAACAGGCACTGCCACTTCCAAAAAAGTAAATTCAAAATATTCAAGTTTGGAGGATGAACAGTGAAGGGATCTTAGTGATCACAATCAGGTTTCAAAAGAATTTTTACCAGCAAATGGTTGACAACGTCCTGGGCTTCAGATGAGAAATGTGAAGGCATGGTAAACTCACATGCCATCACTTTTTGAAAGGTTAAGTACTCTGTTGCTGCTTTGAATGGTGGCCTGCCCTCCAGCATTTGGTATATTATACAACCCAATGCCCACAGATCCACCCTTTTCCATATCACAACCCCAACCAACTATTAGACATTCCACAATGTAGTTTGAAGCATACAATAAGAACAACAAGAAGGGAGTGACAGAATTGGTCAAGTCCAGCAAAAAATGAAAACAAACAACTGTTTCACATACCCATATGGGTAGAGATTACATACCCATAGTGTACAGGTTCGCCAGTGAGCACCTCAGGTGACACATACTCTGCAGTGCCAACAAAGTTGGACATTTTTTCCCCTGTCATGCATCTTTTGTGCATTAGTGCATTCAAGATCAAAGATTAGGCAACATTGCTATAAAATTATTGCAAAGCTGCATCATATTCCAGAGGAATTGCAACACATCTCATTTCATCAAGTTAGTGACCCAAATGAAAATGAGATAGGCATTGTGTTGGGAAATCAAGCAAGCAAGTGTATATATGAAATACCTGGTTCTGGTTGAAAAAAGCCATTTGCAAGTGGTCGGACCATCTTAGCACTGCCAAAATCACATAATTTGAGATGTCCGTCGGATGTAAGAAGTAGGTTCTCTGGCTGCCAAGCAATGCCACAGCATCAATGCCACCAGAAACATTATCAAACCAGTACAAAACTGCTCCATTACAAATCCGACATATATTGGCTGAAAAGGTTTTTAGAACATCTACGAAACTGGAAAGAGCTTACCTTCAGGTCACGATGGATTACTCCTTGGCTGTGGATATACTCTAATATGTCAACAATCTCAGCTGCATAAAAGCACACTTCTTCCTGTTTCATTCGCCCTTTCTGGAAGCAAATAAAACCAAATTCATCAAGAAGCTCAGGGTTCAAAAGTCAGTGGCAAAATGGGTTGGACCCATTTCTCTTTTGCCAGTTGTGGATTGGTTTTGGAAAAGCTCAGAACCAAGAAACCATAATGAAATCCAATCTTTGAATGCTCAACTTAAAATAAATATTTTTTTATTGAGATCCAAAAGAGTCCTCTGCAAGAATACAATGTAGATTGATTTCATTCCAAAAGGTTGTGTCTTTGCATAAAACCAGAGTTCAACACGTACTCGTCTTATTTGGTCGAAGAGTTCACCTCCATCACAACATTCAAGCCCCATATCTGGGTCGTGAATTTCATGTTAAGACTTCCAATTGCAACAATGTCTGTCAAAACTCCAATCCTTTGGAAACACTTTCAGATAAATAGCCTCTCAACTTCAATTTTTTTACAGCCACCAGAATTTACATTCCACAGAGCTTTGGCATTGCAAAGATGGAAAAATTCAAGCAATTGGGAGATGAATCTTTGTTCCTGCAAGGATACAAAGGGAATAAGAATCTTGAAATGTGAAGCACAGCCTTATTATGCCAGGAAAATCCAATTGGTCCAAAATCATGCGCTCCATTTTCACGAGGTTGACCTTGTTCTCGCGAATGATGTGTTTCTTATCCATTACTTTTAGAGCAAAAATTTCCCCTGTATCCTTGCGCTTCACCTTCATCACCTGTGTCATGTAGTTCTCTACTGGTTAAAAAAATTCTTCATGGAAGGAAGAAACTCACAATTTGGCACTTTGGTGAAGCAGATGAAAACCTGAAGAAAGATCTACTTTCTCCTTAGATCATCTAAGAAAAAACCTTCACAAACACAAAATCTCCCACAAAATTTCATCACATATGAAGAATTCAAAAGACCAATTTCTATATTCCAAATGCTAGAGGAGAAAGATTTGATTTTTTGAAGATGATAGAAGCAGGTGGAGGAACACAAAACAAGTGGCCTAAATCAAAAGCGCCCATCATCCTAAATCTCCTAATGCACACATTGAAAATTAGGGTCATCCTGATAAACCCAGTCACAGAAGAGTCACACATGAGGTTCAAGGATTTCCAACAACACAAGTAGTAATCACAAAATTCAGAGCTTCATTAAAACCCTAAAATGCTTTTTCTCCAAACAAATTGTGAACACAATAATGGCTCCCAAATTCCAATGCTTGATCAACACCCAATTTCTAAAGAAACTGACTCCACATAGCAAAGCTACACACAAAACCAAAAACTGCATAATTTCCTTTTTCCAAAATGCAGTTTCCCACAACCCATGTTGGTGAAAAAGGTGGAACCAAAAACCATTGACAAACAAAGAGACAAAACACTTCCAAAGTGGGAACAACCCAAAATGCTAAACTAAACAAAGACCTTGACCACAAAACCAGAAACAAGACCCACTCATCACCACCACCACCGCCACCCATTCCTTGGCCATTTCTTGCCGAACGAAACTCCATACTACAAAAAAAACATAAAGAATCCAATGTGCAGAGTGATGTTGCAAAACAATGGAGAAGTAAAAAGATGCAAAGGAGAAGCTGATGAAGAAGAAGAAGAAGAAATGCAGCAAAAAAAGGGTGTAAAAAAAAGCACCACCTTAGAGTAGGATCCCAAACCAAGTAGTTTGCCAAACACAAAGTGATTAGGAGTGAGCGCTTGTTGTGGTGCTCTCATGACAAGAGGAGGAGGAGGAGCTTGATGACCCTCCTCTCCATCTCTTGATGACCCCATCATCATCATCATCGTAAATCCTCCTCTTCTTGCTCCAACCCACCTTCTCCTTCTTTTCTATCCTCTTCTAAAGCTCTTACAAACAAGAGATAGCATCATCATCATCACCATCCTCCTCCTCCTCCTCCAACCCACCTTCTTCTCCTTCTCTCTATCTTCTTCTAAAGCTATTATAAGATAAAGATTGCATTTGGTTTTGGTAAGAGAGCACGAGACATCGGTTTACCCAAGAGGTAAAGCACTAAGGACCATAGTGGTTAGAACTAGTGAAACTTTCTTCTTCAAAGAACAAACTTTTTTGAAGGAGAAAGTTAAGAATCTTTTGGAATTTCCAGGAATCTATCTTCTATCTATCTTTCAACATGGGATCTTCAAAATGAATTACTTAATTAATCATATTGACAGACATGTGTTGAAGTTGCCCTTATACTAAATGGTAATTCTATTTGTGAATGTGACCTTACTAGGGGGGTAGTGCACAGAGGTCTGTTGACAAATTCTATTCCAATTGAAGACTAATAAGACTCTTTCACATGTTCTTTGGTCTCAATCTGCAAGAGACAAATTCAAAGAACCACACAGTGGTTGTTGCTGGTGGTTTGATCTCTGCTCCTGACACTGGACTCAGTTTTGCAGGGTATTTTTTTTGCATCAATTTTGTGAGCTAGGTGAACATGCCAAAAAAAACCTAGGAAAAAGTGGTGATCAAAGCTGGTGATCTCAACCTTTTCCTCCTCAAACTTTGTGTACCATTTGTTAATTAACATGAGGATGATTGTGTTAATGTTGTAGTGGATTGTAAAGACTCAGTGTTGGATTGGTATATAGGTTGAAGTTGGGCATCAGTTCAGTTATTAACATGGGTATGAAGATACCCAACCAGTTGAGTCGGGTCCTATCTACTGATGATCATAGTGTGGTCGAGATTGGGTTGGCACTTTGCCACCTTGACTGATTGATACTCATATGCATCTTTCTCTGAGCATTGTGTTGATCCTGATATGAACATGAAGTGCTTTAGGTGTGAGTTGCCAGCTCCATTGCTTTTCAAGTATGACTATGATTCATCAATGACTTTTTTCCTTCTTGAGACCTTTGCATATCGATTTTGTGCTTGTGTTTTTAGACATCACCTTTAGTCATTCGTTGAACTGTTTCATTTTCTGCAACTTGTGCAAAAAAGTTGCATTTGTTTTGTGGCATCACACATTAAATCAATATACTCATCATATTCATTCTTGATATTTCTTTGGTATCAAAATTTTATCACTTTGATATTCATATCATTGTGTTCAATTCTCAAACTATGTATGTATTGATATGACCTAGTATGCATTTTCTGTTTTCTACCCTAATACCAATATGGCCGTGGTATATAAACTTGGAATTATTTCTAATACCCACACCAGTCTGTTATGTTAAAAATCCAATATCAGTCTCACACTGGTAAAAGACCTGCTAAAAATTTCTAAAGCAGAAACCCTAAACCCTCTGAGTCAGATTCCAAGGAGCTTCTCTTCTGCTGTCGGTAACTGTCTTCAATTTTTTGGGAAAGTCTCCCAGTTTTCTGCAGAGATCTGTTCCTTTTTCCTCGATGTGCCTAGTGATTTCCTGGATAATCTCATGCATCAAAAAACTTCGACAGGTCTATCCATTCAGTAATGCGCTTGACCTTGCGCCTTACCATATACACAAATTGATCAAGATGCAGTTGCAAACAAAGGATTCGAGCTCTCTCTCACTCTCTTTACACTTACAAATTGACATGAATTACAACATCAAGTATTGTGTAGACTGTTCACTATTTGTGGTAGATGATTCTCAATTGTTGAGCTATAAGCCATATTGAAGCATTATACTCAATTGGCCAACAGAACAGGAGTAGAAAGATTGCAAAGACAAAGCTGGTGTTTTTTCTTTTGAATTGATACCAAATCTCCCGCTTCTGTCATGGCCCATCATACTAAAACTGTAGGTTTCTTGTGATCTAGGAGAGAATTAAATCCAGCAGAATTGGGTCTGAGGATCTCACAGCACCTTCCCATCATCCCTGCAAAACAGGAGGAGCCCTCCAGAGAATTGACTGCTGCTTCATTCAACTGTTTGTGCTATCATTTTGTCAACCTCAATCTCCTCCTCAGACTCTGAAGCACATTCAAATGTTGTTGTTGTCATATCATCAACCTCAATCTCATCCTCAGAGTCTGCTTCCATTCCATTTGGTAATGGTAAGCCCTCACTTGCCAATACATCAGAGAGGCAGAAGTACGGAGAACGGTCAAGGTGTGAGCGTACCAAATGATAAGGGACCCACCTGCACACCATAATAAAGCATGAAGAAGACATTCAACAACTTAAATGAAGAGTGCACACACGAGTCATTTTGCTCAAGAACCAACAATCTGACTCTCATGGAGAGGACTGCTTCTCTACATGTATCCTTCCTTGTAATAATCTAGGATAATCCATGAAACAATTTGAGTGCTTTCATAGCCCAGAATTCAGAAGCTGACATAAAATGGCAGCTTGATAATGTCCACTTTCAGATGTAACTAGCAAACTGAATGAGCTGACAATTCCAAGAGCTCATTTGACAACAAAACACAGCAAAAATAATGGTCTATTAAAGTGCCTCTTCAAGATATATCATTGATCAATCTGCTCTCCATGAATCATACTTGCAACCAGAAAATTAGAAATGACCAGAAATTGCCAGAAAACTTACGTGTATTTTACAGGGCAGAGAAGCTCAGAGGGAGCATATGCAGCCTTGTACCGCATTTTTGGACATGAATGGATATAGTACCCCAGATAATAGTACTTGAGCGAAGGACACACCTTGTGGGCCTCCTGGACCCATTCAATCTCTTTGAGAGCTGAGTACTTGCCAAGAGACAGAAAGGGGAGGTCTGGGTCCCAAAACAAGTACTTGCTAGAAAGGCAATGGGGAAGAATGTCAACAACACCAACAGCCACCAATTTCCCATCAATGCGATATTGCTGGTGGAAGGAGCCAAATCCATCTGCTGGTGTCGTGCCATCACTTGCTGGGGGGACTGAAATTAGTGGAGTATCTATCAGGAATGAGCAATAGGTGCTTTCATTCACCTGCTCTGGTTTATCATTGTGCACAAGTATCTGATCCATCCATGCAGTCAATTGTTATAAATCTCTCCCATCCATTGACACCTCTCCCTATGTTCACTGCTTGAACACTCAAGCAAGAAATATACCAGTAGATCCCAATCAGAATCCAATACTGTGAACTGAGGGCTGGCAGGCAGATTCAACAGTGTGCAACGCAGCAGCTTGTGACTAGGACTTGCATACAAATCCAAGGTGGCCTCCAGAGTGATGACAATTGCAAAGGGATTGAGTGCCCACCTGATACATCTTGTAGAGGGCAAACTCTTCAGCATCAAATGCTGATTTCCTCATTTGAATGTCCATTCGACGTGTTTTGACACTTGGAAGGGGAGCCACAACCAGCTTTTGAGCACCCCTTTTCTGACCACGAGCTTCTTGTAATGGCTGCTTCTTTGGCTCACTTGGATAAATCTTCAGAGCATGACCTTTAGAGGTGGTCTCTCCCTTTGGAGAGGAGGTATCAATTCTGACTTTACCCTCAGATAAAAGAAAGTTAAGATGACCCTTGCAAGCTTGCGGAATAAGACCCTGGAGATTCCCATGTTGAAGTCTGGAAACCAGAATCTCAGCTACACACTCAGGTGACCATTCCTCTGTTGACAAACTGGTATTATTATCTACACTACTAGCCTCTTGGTCAACTTGAACTATATGGCTTTGCTTGTGCTTCATAGCAGCAGCAATCACAAAAGCCACATTTGATGTGTACTCTACATGTCCATCTAGATCCTTTAACTTTCCACGAGCTTTGTCTGTAAATTTCCTAACTGTGACTTCCTGTTGGTTGAAATCTGGAGGCAGCAAGCCCAGTTCCACACAGCCAGCTATAGAGCACTGAATTGCAAGAGACAGTTTTTGTCCAGCTTCATCCAGCACATCTGACTGCCTTTTCTTGACTGAGTTTTGTTTCATATTTGCAGGTCTTGGTACAACATTGGAGGAATGATTTTTGCCCAAAGGAGTTGCAGGGGAACCATCACTGGTCACCTCACCAGATCTCTCTGAGGTAGACTTGCAACCATCTTTCTGAAGCCGACCCACTGTCTGTGGTCCTTGATAAGTTCCATCAAGATACCTGCAACAGACTATTCAAGCCTGAGTCAGAAAAATTGCTGCTGACACTTTGATGAAGTTCCTTCCCCACCCACACTAGGATGTCAAGCCAGGCTCTCTCTGCTCATGGAATTTTGAACTGGGAGACACTCAGCAATCCTGTAACACTCCACCACCACATTCTCCTGCAGACTCCACAGTTATTTTTACTCTTCCAGAATCTGTCTCTTTCTTATGGCAGCAACTCTTTGCAATCAGATTTCTTCATGCAACTCAAACACCAGGATTTCCTTCAACTGTATTCACAATCTGATATTCTACAAACTTTCACATTTGCTTTCAATCTACTTTCAGACCTCAAAGACTAAAAGCTTCTATGATGCTATTATATGTACTACTACTCTTTTTCAGACATGCTCAAATCTTCCCTTCAATTCAGAGCAGGAAAACTTGCAAGTTGCTTTGCAAACTTTTGTACACCACTTCTTGTGGGCATGCACCAACAACTGCAACAGTCTTAAAAAAGGCCAACTGTCTCTAAAGTTTAAAGCTTCAAGCAATGGTGAACAGAAGTCATGGTACCTTTGCATACGATGTAAAACCCGAGCTTGATCTTTGGAGGGGGAGAATGAATCAGCTTCCAAGCGGATGGTATAAGTAGGGCAGCAAGTACGTCTCATATCAGGTTTGTAAACAGTCATGCCTGACCTCCTCCATCCTCTATCCAGGAGTGCTGCAATCAAACAGCACAAAACAAAAACAGCTGAAGCTTCAAGAGGGTGATTGATGATGGTGCTGCCTTACACCAACATGCAAAAAAATAGCTTGGGACTAAGATATACTTAAAACCAATCAAGGAGCTTTTGGAACAAGGGTACCTTGATAATCATACACACTGAGAGTGTGAGCCCATAAACCTGCATTTCACAAAATCAAGGATAAGTATGGCATCACAGAACCAAACCAGAACAGACATGAACTCAAATCCAAGCTCAACTTCAGAGTTTCCAAAACCCTAGAAATGCTAGAAATCTCCAGTGAATCGAGAAGTATGGAGATGGAAGTTATTATTATCATGAGAGCAGCAGCACTTTTCATGCTTGCAATTTGGCATAATGATCCACTTCCTTGCTACAGCAACCAACACTACTGTCTATGAAACCCTCAATGTTGGATAAGAAAATACAACATGAAGTTCTAATTCAAGGAGATACCGAATGAGGTTCCCTTGCAAGGAGATACAGAATCAGGGTTCTATTGCAAGGAGATACAGAATGAGGTTCTGTTGCAAGGAGATACAGAATTAGGGTTCTGTTGCAGGAGATGAAGAATCAGGGTTCTATTGCAAGGAGATACAGAGTGAGTTTCTGCTGCAAAGAGACAGAATGAGGTTCTCTATTGCAAGGAGATACAGAATGAGGTTCTGTTGCAAGGAGATACAGAATGAAGAAACCAATATACTCCAGGTTTGGTTGTGATCTGCGTGTGTGCAAAGCTTGAGCTTAAGCTTGAACTTTCTGCAATGTGTAAGGATTTGAGACAATACTACTAGTACTATGTGCTTTGTATATGGAATTGCTCCGCAAGCTCTTCTCTCTGGAAGTAGAGAGTTTGATCGCAACAAGCAAACTCACAAGACAGTAAAAAGAAAACAAGCAGGAAAAAAGCCAAGATCTCATTCCAATCCCAAAGTGCAGAAGATCACAAAGACATCGTTTTGGATTGCCGGAGTGCAAAAGTGCAAACCTTGTGTAACACTTGTGCGAGAAGCTGATTTGCAGTAGCCACAGGTACTGCTGTACACGCCGAGATCCGTTACCACGCTCACCGCCGCTGCTTCTTCTCCCTTCTTGCTGCTCGAATTGTTTTCGCTCGTCGTCATGCAGCTGCTACTACTGCTACTGGCCGCTCCTACATCATCCGCAGCAGTCCTCGACATCCTCGTACTTGCACACGAACAAGAAGATCTGACCACGAACTTCACAGTTATTTCTTCAAAGTATGGCTGCCTCCTCTTTCACAGATTCTCAAAAGATACACCATGTGCGAAGAAGAAGCAGCATCCCGCTGTTCTGGATCTCTCTCTCTCTTCACTTCTCTTCTGAGACAGTCGTCAAGCTCGTACCGGTGTATTGTTGTTGTTGTCACTGTTCGGATCCATTCTTTCTCCTCCTCTTCCGGCTCTTCAAAACCAAAAGGCGCCTGCTGGATACCCTAACCTACTACAAGCGCTACTACCTGGTTCTCTTCCCCTCACCGTCTTTTCAAGGTTTTCTGTGCAACAAACCCAGCATGCTTGTTATCAGCTCCTCTCTTCTTTGAAAGCTCTACTGCAAAACCCTAATCAGTTCTGATGTACATCAGAGTTACTACTCCTCACCTACAACATCTGTCAGAGAGTAGTGTTGAGGTAAGGGAAGTAGTTGGAAGAATGGAGGAGAAGGACTTGGATTTGATGTCAAGGTTCTCTGCTATAAACCCAACATGCTTGTGCTCCTCTCTGCTTTGGAAGCACTATACCTGGTAGCATGAGTTACTACTACTCCTCACCTACTACAACATCTGTCAGAGAGTATGCATGCCTGAGTACAAATGATAATTCAGGACTGCGCGGTTTGAGTTCAAGGGAAGTAGTTGGAAGAATGGAGGAGCAGGAGATGGATTTGATTTCAGGCTGGGGTTTATGGCAAATGACACACTGTAAGGTACTAATTCTGAACTTGAGGATTGCAGTGTTCATTTGTGTTCTCTGTTGTTGTAGTGCCACTGTGATCTATTGTAGGCCTCTCTTTTGTCTTCAGGCTTAGATGCCTGCTTTTACAGGAACAAGTTAAAACTGAAGTAAAGCTTGGAGCACATCCACCCATCAAATGCAAAAGAAACTCATGATGCAGTTTATTACATAATTATTTGCCAAATGTTTTGGGCAGACTAGAATGTATTTATCTACACTGAGTGTTTTGAGCTTAATCACATCTATTCATGAGGATGGTGATGGTCTGATACTTCGTGACAGTGTGTCATTCTTGTTGTGTTAGTCTTGATTTTGCTGGAACTGGCATACATTATGGTTTATCTTCAAAGTGTCATAGTGGAGTTTTGTCTGCAATCACATAGAAATGTTTGTGGGAGTGTCAGTTGCTATCAACTGTGTTTGGACTGGCAAGATAGAGGCTCTTCTTTGCTTTAGTATTTCTCAAAATGGGTAGTACAGAACATACTTTGGTGATGGTATGGTGAACTTTTATTGGTTATTCAAACAGATCACTGCATTCTTTTAGACACCAGAGCTGATGGTGATTTTTGTGCATTTGCAGGAGAACATCTTGTAAGGGTGTTGACTTTTCCAGAGCTTTCAATACGAATTTTCACAACCCACATCAGATGGTCAAGCTTTTGCTGTTCACTGTTGATATAACTCCAAGCTTCCTTGGACAGAAGCCTCTTATCTCGACCTTCAATGAATGGAAAAGTGTATTCTCTTTTCTGGGAGAAGCTAGGGTGAAAGAGCACCCGAAAAGGGTGGACTGTGAGCTCCTGGTAAGGATTTTTGGCATCAAAAATTGCTGCCTGATCTGTACATGCAAGCAATTGAATTCAATGAATCTGGGTGGAATTCATCAGATTACATTATGGATTTCCTTCAATTTCACAACCCTTCAATTCTCAATCTGATACTCCTTCCTATTTTTTATTGAAGTACCTACTATGCAGATTTTGTGTTGGAGACAATGTGCAGACAACAAGTGTCTAGGTATGTACTTAGAATTGGATCAGAATTCCCACCAAGTTTACAATTTGTGTTGGATCTAATTTCTTCAAGGCTTTTCTTTTGTTGTAAACTCAAAAACAAAGTTGTGTTTTTTTGTCTTAAGTAATGTCATAAGTTCAAACATCAATTGCTGTTTAATAAAACAGCCATGAATTTTCAGTGAAAGTCAACAAGTTGCAAGGTAATATAAAAGTTGACAATAGCGGATAGTTAGATGAAGCCAGTAATAACCTTGACTACTTTAAATCTACTATTTCAATTCATAGAATACCTCCATTGCCTCATCATCAATACAACCAAGACCATGGTGTAAACTAGGCACGTGCCATCACCCAAACTCAAATTTATGGAGTAATTTGCTTGAAGGGATTGATTTCAAGTGTACGAGTGTAGGCCTCTTCATCCATGTTTCAAACTTTTTATACCGACCTAGGTATGGCTTTATGTAAGATCCTTATACCAACTACTTAGTTGACCTTGAAGGTTGTACTAAAAATTGTAAGAACATCTTCCCCTGCAGAGCAAGAAACACATTGTTATTTAAATTTTGAATGGAGTATGCAAGACAACAATGTGAAACCCACCCACTATTGTATTGTGCAATAAATATCACTTGGATAGTGTGACCAAAAAGAATACCTTCAAAGGGGATTGAATATTGTGTAATGTTTCACAAAGAATGCAGTTTCAGGGGATGCATTATTAGTTGTGTAGCCAATAATCCCATTTCAATATTTGAATAGATTGAAAAAACTGTATTACCTTGGCAGCCTTGGCACAAATTATATTATTTTTAGAAATTTAGAAATTTTCCAAAAAGCAATTTCTCAAAGTTAAATTTTTGTGAAGAGAAATGAAGAATCTTGTGGAATAATATAGAATGTTCTATGTTTCAAAATGGAATCTTCAAAATTAATTAACTATTCAATACACATGTATCAAAGCCACCAAGGTACTATGGTAACATATGACAATTTAGAATGAAATAATTCAAGTCTTCCTTGATTTCAATTTATGGATTTGTTACCTCAAAATGGTGTTTGAATCTATCGAGGTGTGAAGACATATATAAGTCCTAAGGTTAGGTTTGGGCATCCCTTACAAGACTTCACATTTGTGTAAGCCACATTAAGGTGGAACTTCAAGAATGTTATTTTGTGAGCAAGTGAATGTGAACTTGAAAAAATATTTTAAGTATATTTTTCCATGTTAGAAGAATATTTTCTAACAAATTCAACATGGGCAAAATATATTTTGACAAATTCTTATTTTTTCCATGTCATCAAACTTTCCACATGGTAGTGTCCATGTGACCATCGTCAAAGTAACCCAATGGAAAGTCAATGATGCAATTTCTATCTAGTAGTCAATTTCCATTGCAATTATGCAATGGCTTACAATTTTATCATTTATGATAAAATTGATACTAAAAGAGGTTGTAATAAATTATTCAAAATAAGGTAGTTCAATTGCCAAATAATGCAATTGTCAAATGAAATTATTATTTTTGATTAATATTAAATGACTAAATATTATATTTGTGAAAAAATATAACCTATAACAATAGATTGCAAAGTGCAAATATATTCCAAAAATGATTTAGCAAAACTTGATGAAATACTTGGTTATATATTGAATATGAATTGATTGTACAATTTCATTTACAATCGAAAAGTTTAACTCATGTAATTTCAAAAAACATGTGGACAAGTTTTTTATTCAAACAAACATAAGTATCTTGAAAAAAAAAAATTTGTTGAAATTTTATTTTCATTTGAAAGATAACAAAAATTATGTTGAAGGCCTTTATGTTAAAATCTAATTTATATGTTTATCAAAATGCTAGATAAAATCAAAGAAAAACTACCCCCAAAATAATATAAAATGTACCCCCCAAAATATTTTTTTTCTTGCTTTTGGAAATGGCCCCCCTTAGTGTGTTTTCACCCTTACTTACCTACCTACATATCTACCTATCAACCTATAATTTTTCACCTTTGTACAATCTACCTATTTACCTACCCACCTATTTACATATTACTTACCTAAATTTAACCCACTAGGTTTAACTCCTTGATTTAGTCATTAGATTTAGCCTAATTTTAATCATTAGGTGTTACCTACGTTTAACCATTATATTTAGTGTTGTGAAATAAATGTGTGAAATAAAAAATTTAACAAAAGTTGAACACTTTTAATGTTATAATCCATTGGTTTTACCATTATGAAAGTTTGGGGTTTAATTCCTTATACTTGCAACCTATGTGTATGCTTAAAAGGCTAAGGTGGGTAGGTTAAATTAAAATTGTTTAGTGACATGAAATTAAATAAGGTTAGGTTAAACTAGCACCTACCTAATTAAAAGTTTGTTTTCAACCTACTTAAACTTATTTACTACCTACTTGTACCTATTAATTTTTAAAATAATAATCCAAAAATAAATTTTCAAGTATAAATTTGACCCAGTCATATGTTCCATTGTCTACTAGTCAAATAGTTAGTCACTTTATTAGTTAAAACAATAAGATCCAAATTGATTACTTAATCACATTAGTAGGTCCAAATTGACAGGGTGGCCTTTTTTACGCCTATCATTTTGGGTAGTTTTATTAAAACACCTAGTAAAAAAACCATGAATTGTAATAGTGATGACGTGTGGTTGGGTCTGGCCATTGATGGGGTAAACCCATTTGTAAAAAAACAATCCACTTGTTAACATGGCTAGTGTTATTGATGAGTTACAACATCCCCCCATGGTTAACGACTAAGAAACACTTCATTATGTGGTCCTTATAATACTTGGTCTGCAATGCATGATCAATGAACAACTTAACACATACCCTGAACCAAAGAGTGGAAGAGTTGAGGCTATTCTAGGGGTAATTATACATTTCCACCTTTCACAACCACTAGAACCTCTAAAATGTCATTCCTCATAACAATTCCAATAAATAATTTGATTCAAATTCAACTCCAATAATGTCATCTTGTTCATAAAATGTCAACCTTGTTACCACCTCATTTATTGGAACATTAGAACCTTGTTGAATGTTAGAACTAAATGTGTTCAATTTTATTTTTATTTTTTGCTACAACATTATGGTGGATTCATTGAATGTTGGAACTAGATGGATTTGTTGTGGATAATCAATATTTGGATAATGTCACTAAACCAGGAAATAATTTGAGCATTCCACATGTACATTGTGACATGACAAACACGTTAAAATATTCACATCTATTGAGGAATATTTGAATACACATTTGACATGGCAACATCTTGGGACATGTTGGAGTACATTCAATCCACATTAGGTGAACGTGTCAAAGAATATTCCCTTAGATATTCTATGAAATATTTTTCTCTATTCACGTTCACGTTCACACACTCATCAAATAGTATTCCTAGCCATGTCTATAACATAAACTATTATCAAGTGACGACCATTGTTGTTTGTGACATGCAATTAGAATATGTAGAAGTTCATGTGGAGAAAACTAAATGACGTTATGGCAAGGAATGCCATTAATAACTCCAATTTCAAGGGGTTTATGGCATTTAAAATGTAGGCAAATTAGATGTTGTCATATCATCTATGGTTCAAGTGATCCAATTGTGTGGATGGATGACAAAGAATGCACCTACTACTTTCATAAAAAACAATCTATGGACAAACACACAAAACAATTAATCAAATCAAAGTTGCAAGATTGACATGTGGCTCTTTGTTATGAATATAATAATTCCACATCATTAGAAGAGGTTGAAGTTTGATACATCACCATTAAATGTCGGTGGTATTTGTCTAAGGTTGCCAATGAAGGTAGACTTGTGGAACTTGACAATTGGTTAACATTTTGGCATTTTTTAGTTAGACGTTAGTGGGGTGGATTCATGAAGCACGTTAGTTTTTAGCTTTGCCAATTGATTACTATTTTATTTTTTTTCACAATGTTTTTTAAACATATGTGTTGTCCTTTAAGTCATTTTATTTTATTTTTCACATAAGTTCTTTCTTGAGGAGCTTGTTGACATGACGAATTGCAATTTATAGAAAACAATTTCTAACATTCAGTTTTAGTAATTAGGTAAATGAAAAGCATGTTTGTTTATTGGCACATCCAATGATTACATTCAGGTTTTCAAACAATCGACCTTGTATAATATTTATTTGAAAGGTGGTTGACGTGGTAATGGTTTTGATCAAAGTGAACTTGTGATGTGCAATTGAATCCAATAACATGCATAAAATTGTAATCACAATTGAAAAATACATAGCTAATGCCTCCTTCACTTCTCATATCTTTCACCTCTAGAAAGTGAAGAAGTTTTTTGCTCCACCAAATATAAAACAAGGTTTATTTCTTAAGTTAGATGGGGAATCACATAAGCATGATCATGTCAATGTTTCTCATCCATGAGTGGACACAACTTCAATTAGATGTAATTTGGGCTCAAATATGATTGGTCCACATAACCTAGTGGATTCGCATGCATTTGCAAAAATGCTTGAAACACCATGTGGAGATGGGATTTGGTGCATTGAACATAGCCCCCCTTTGTGACATGTGTTTTATGTTGCACAAGACAACCTTATAAAGTTCTAAGGTTCAAATTATATTTAAAAAACTCACACGTTCATGTTTTTGCTCCATGATATTATGGTTGGTTTATTGAATACACTAGTGGCCCTTTTCAAATTCACAAGTTTTGGATTTGTCCTAATGACATCAATTGATGTGTTAGGGATTCTAAGCAAAGATATATATGATTTGGAAATACCAAGTGTGCTTGAAATTTAGCCTATGCAAGAACACCCCAATATGAGATTATATCTCTAGAAGAGTAGGGCTTTAGTTTAACAAACCGAAAAAAAGTTGCACCACATAGTTTATTTAATGGTGAAAATTCTATTAATCCACCATCAAATGCAAGAACATGACCTTTTGTTTGCAACAATAAAAAGGTTTAGTGCAACCACCCCCACATAGTTTATTTAATGGTGAAAATCATGTTAATCCACCATCAAATGCAAGAACACAACCTTTTGTCTGCAACAATAAAAAGGTTTAGTGCAACCACCCTTTCAAATTGTTGAAAAAGTCAACATCTCAACAAAATGAGGTTCATTGGTCTTCTTGAAGCAATTGTCTTATGGCCTAAGGAGGTTCCTTTGCTAGTAAATAATATGACACAATAATAGGTAACTTCCCAACTTGCACATGTAGAAGAAAATTGAATTTTATGACTAGTGCAATTGGCAACTAGATTTTAATTACAAGTGACATATACAACTAAGATCCCCTTGTCACAAAAGTCAAGTCACATGTGACCATAGTCACAAATGACATGGTTTGTGGATGAAAAAAAAATTCAACAAAACATAGTTTCATCCTTTGATTAATTATATATGTATTTTTGTAATTACCATGCAAATTTTTGGTCACCAATAAGAATGAATGATATGTTGCCATGTGTGAACATTTATTATTATTTTATTTTTAAATGTACTATTGGAAAAAAAATGTAGGGCTTCTTATTTGTGTGCTCATGATGTGACACATAACAAATCCACAAATATTTCAAATTTTAATTCCTTAAAAGTCTATATTTAAATAAACATTTAGTTTGATAAGTATGTAGGTAGGTATTTAAGCTCAATAGATACATGGTAGGTACCTATTTGCTTAGGCTAGTTAGGTAGGTAGGTAGGTAAATAAGTAGTCATGTATGTTAAATAGGTAATTAGTTTTGCAATTTTGTTTTTGGTTTAACTTTTAAGGTTAAGCCATTTTGATTGGTTCATCCCAAATGACACTTGATTTTAAATTTTGTTGTTTTATTTTAATTATTCAAGTGCACCTTCTTATATGGTTTTAAAAATTGAAGGGGAGGACAAAAGATATGGGATATAGTCGCAATCTAGTCGCAAATTAATTTGTAATGATAAAATATATCCTATATTTTTTTGTCCTCCCTTTCAATTTTTTCAACTATATAAGTATGTGTGCACTAAAAACATTTAACCTTGGTTAAACCTTGACAAAGCCTTGGTTGAACAAAAAATTGATTAAATGTTAACTAAATTGAAATTGGGCTCAATTTTGGTTAAATTAAAATTTGATTCAACTTTGAGAAAATTAAAATTTGGCTCAACCTTGGTTAAAACAAGTTCATTGAATTAAAATTTAATTCAACTTTGACAAAACAAAAATTTGGTTCAACCTTGGTGAAAACAAGTTCATTGAATTAAAATTTAATTCAACTTTGACAAAACAAAAATTTGCCTTAACCTTGGTTAAAACTTGGTTTAAATAAAAATTGATTAAACCTTGGCTAAATTAAAAAATGACTAAAATTTGGTTTTAAACTAAAAACATTGACTAACTTTGTTAAACAAAGAAACAGTTAAACTTTGGTTACACTAATTTTTTTGACTAACCTTGGTTAAACAAAAAAGTGACAAAATTTTGGTTTAAATAAAACAAATGATTAACCTTGTTTACATTTTTAATTAGTAAATTTGGCTAAACCTTGGTTAAATTAAAACTTGGTTCAAATAAACCTTGATTAAACCAAAAAATGGTTAAACTTTGGCCAAAATTTTAAATATTGTTTAAACCTTGGCTAAACAAAAAAGTGGTTAAACTTTGGCAAGTTTTTAAAATTTTGGATAAACCCTGGTTAAATTAAAAAGTGATTAAACTTTAGTTTTTTTTTTTAATGGTTAAACTTTAGCTAAACCATAAAGTGGTTAAATTTTAACTAAACTAAATGAATTAGTTAATCTTTAGCTAAATTAAATTTGACTCAAATTTGATTAATTTAAAAGTTTACAAAACCATGGCTAAAATTGACTAAATAAAAATTTGGCTAAACAAAGACTAATCAATGTTACACCTAAACCTAAGCCACATGGCACCTAAACCACCCCATTTGGCATTTAGTTAAATTAAGTAGATAACATAAAATTACATAAACTACACACACACACACACACACACATAATGTATGCATAATACATAGCTAATATGTCATAAGTACAAACTAAAAATGATTATAATACACTTATAAAAACCTACCCCAATCATACTTTTAATAAGGTCCATTCACGATTCGGGTACAAAAAAGGAATCTCTAACTGAAAAAGGACTACAAAGGACAACTTTGGATTTTTGTTTATTTTACATTATTATAATTGTAGTGGATTGTTGTATGCCAATAAATAAAATGATTTTTGCTTAAATTAATAAAAATATTTTAAAATAATTTGGATACTATGTTAATGTCCTTTTGAGTCCTATAAACTAAATAAATTAAATGTTTAAAATACCTTTTTTTAAAAGTAATCAAAAGGAAGGCATAAAATCATACAATTGATTTCAAATTTTTTGGACTATACCAACATGCTACCTTTTATGAAAGTACATGTTCATTGGATGAACTTGATGAAAAACCAAATCATTCAAAAATTTCAAAACTTTGAAATTTTGAAAGAAAGGGTTACAAGGCAAAGGACTCATTTTTTAAACCATTTGATAAAAAAATATGTTCAATGGTTCAAAATGTCTAGCTTTAGATGCAAATCACATGTGAAGGAAATAAACATGCAAAAAAACATGTTTGGTTGTCCATTAAAACTCATTTTGGGATTTTTTGGATTTCTAGCATTAAACTAAAATATTCATACACAATTATGTATTATTGTGAAAAATCACCATTAACACATGAATTATCTTATGTTTGACTATTCAATTTTTCTCATTTAAGTTTGTTTCATGTAAATGTTATTTGTAAAAATTAATTTAAAAAAGTCTTTAAGTCTTTTTTTCCTTTTTTGGTACCCCAACCGTGAATGGACCTAATAAACATTTTTATTATCAAAGATCAATTTTTCTGTAATTGTTTATCTCCTAGGTTAGTTTTCATGTGTTTGTTTTTCTTGATATGTTACTATGAGTTGACAAATTGGTGTTCATATGATGTCCAATGAGATTCACTACTCAACTCACTAAAAAAAATTCTAAAATTTATGATTCCATTTATGATTGATTTTGTAGTCACACCGAACATTATATGACTAAAGGGCCTTTAGTCATGTTGAACAAATTGTTTAGGACAAAAAGTCATTTAATGTTTGACATGACATTCTTCATCTTGTAATCATAAAGGACAATTGTCAAGTTATATATGACAAGTCGCATATATTGCTAAGGTGTCATGGTAATGAATGATTAAAATATGATTAGTAAATAATGGACCATCAATTTGTCAAATTTATACTTAAATTAAAATCATTTTTTAGGTTATTATAAAAAATAATTTTGAACATGTAGGTAGGTATTAGGTCTAGGTAGGTGGAAAATAGGTGGAAAACTAGCCTAGCCTAACCTCCCTAACATAATTTGACCTCCCTACTTAACTACCTTAATCTAGCCTACCTACCTTAGCCCTTTAGGAATGCACACATGTTGCAAGTACTAGGAATTGAACCCCTCACCTTCACAATTACAAAACCAAATCCTTATCAATGGATTATGTACCATCAAAATGTGTCCAATTTTTGTCACTTTTTTTATTTCACATTTATTTCATATCACTATAAGACTACAAGGTAGGTAGTAGGCAAGTTGTAGGGTATTTGGTAGGTAGGTAGGTAGGAAGGTGGGCGAGTGGGTAGATAAATAGGTAAATGGATGGGTAGGTGGGTAAGTAGGTAGCTAGCTAAGTAGGTGGTCAACATCATTGATTTTATTTTACATTAATCATTTTGTAATTAATCTCCAACTAGTTTTTCATATTTTAATCATTTCACAATCACTTGAAATTACCATGTCAATATTATTCATGTCATTGCACAAGTCATTTTTCAATCATACATCCATTGCCATGTTCAAAATATAGTCATTTGATAATCACATTGAAAAGTCATGTCATCATTATCCACATCACTTTAAACAATAGTCATTTTATAGTCATATAAGTGACAACTAGAAGTCCACATCATTATGTCCTTTGTCATGGATGTCCTATAATGAAAAAAATTGTGAACTAACATGATTTCATTATTACCATATGTAATATTTTCATCCATCATTGACAAAAACAATTCATTTATGACTATTTATTTTTCCATAGAGGATTAAAAGTTGTATTATATGAGTATCGTCATTCATAAAATCATTGAGGACCTCTAGTCATTGTTGCCTTCCACTTTTATTTGGTTTTTGACATGGCAAGGAATATTCGTTTAACATGTTAAAAATATTTTGTGTTGGCATAAAATATTCATATGATGTGGCAAAAACTTCCATTTTGACATGGAATATTATCATGATTAGGTAGAAATATCCCTAAGAATATTTTTGTTTAACTTGTTTGCTCATATTCACATGTTCATGTTGTAGCATTATTATTTTTCATTTTGCTGTTAAATCTACTTGGTCAATACATGAGGTGAATATGCAATGTGAAAGAAAAGTTGAACCTCAAGCATAACTTCCTAGGTCTAAATGCATAAACTTCCAAATTAAGGTTCAAAAACCTATGCCACCCATTTTTGTTCCCAAATTTTCATCCACTATTTTCATCCATGTCCACATCAATAAATATTGTGTCCACATGGCATAAAATACTATAAAAATATTATATCCTTATGGGCAGAACACTTTGAAATTTTTTTTGTTAAATTCATTTACTAACAAGATAGTGTTCTTGGTTGGATTTTTGTGTATAGTACCTTAAAGTCATCCACATGTTTTTGAAGTTTAGTCTTGACTTTTTATGTAAGTTGCACCCAAAATCCGAGCCCATCACACCCACATAAGAACTTCACTTTATAGGATGATTATTAATTTCACAAAGGTTGTTTTTACTTTATCATTTAAACCTCTGAACAACATTTCATGGTTTGTTGACTTTACCATATGTATTTGCATCAATGTAGGTTTTTGGGGTAAGATTTTGGCTTGAATTTGAGACTAGTGTGTGGGTGACAACTAAAGACCTAACTTTGTATTTTGTAAACAAAATTTTCAATCAAATTTCTTTTGCATTATTATTGCCTAACCATGTACTACAAAATTTGATCATTTGATTTCATTTGAACATGCCATGTAAATGATTTTTTCAATCAAATTCCTTTTGCATCATTATTACTTTACCATGTATTTATACATAATTTGATTATCACTTATGATTCCACTTGGACATGTTGTAAAGGTTAGAGTTTTTACACAACGAGCCACTTGTTTCATCACACATATTGAGAAAAAGGTATTCACATGATGAGATAAATTTAATTGTAATTCTTAACAACTGTATATTATGGAGTTGAATTTTGTTTTAACCTAACATTAAGGGCATAGAAATTACCCAATGAACCATTCAATTCATAACATATGAAAAAAATCTCTTTGTTATAGCAGATAATTTTAATTATAGTATCTTTTATCAACAATTGTACATTAAGTGGGAATGATGCAATATGTCATGAAAGGCATGAAGACATCAAAATTCCATGCATCACTATTATTGAACTCACATTTAACACTTGGAGAAATTTTGTAATGTATTTGGAGACCACTTCATACACCTAGACATTGCCTCTTAAAGAAAATAAAAAGCACATTATGTAAACAAGGGGCTTCTTATAGGCATAGACACCTTCTTGTTCTTACCATAGGTCATGGGTCTATGTATGTTTAGATATGATAATTTTTACCATGTTTTATTACATGTGGTTAAGGTCCACATGTGGTGGACATTTTTGAATGTAAGGTTGGATTCTTTGTGTTTTATTATATTAATAATTTCCATGTGTGGGGAACATTCCCAAAATATAATGTTGGACTCAACTACTACCTTGCCTTAAGTTGTGGGCTTCATTTTAGAAATGGCCCCAACCTAGGCCTTACCCTACACCAAAACAATCACAACATAACTTGCAACAACACATAAACAACATACTATAAATTTCAATTTTTCACCTCTTTCATCATATTTCATTTCAAAGACCCATTCCTTGACAAATTTGTGATGAGAACTTTACAACTAATAGAAATCTAACCTTTTGCTTCAATTTTAAGGTTAACAATTTAAGTTTGAGATTTCAATTGAAAATTAAGTCGCATCTAATAGATTTCAATGTCTGAAACTACCACCTATGTTAAGACTACGGAATATAGATTATAAAAGAAAAATCAAGTAGAATAAGGAGAAGAATATACAAAAGTAAAAAACCTAATATCAACCAATTAAAAGATCTCACAATTTAGATTAAATGATTATTCTAATGACAAGAAATTTCAAGGAATTTGTATATGGATATTTTGCATAATCTTTTATATGATTATCCCTAGACCATATATTTTACATAATCAAGTTCATATAGTTGCCATTGGAAAATTCTAAACACAATTCCAAAGACAACTACCTCATTTTCAAGGTTAACTACTTCACTTCTTTCATGATCTAACTATTACTCCTTTTCTCTACCACCAACATGGATAAAAAAGGCGAATTAATGATGAATTATCGGAAAACATATGAAAAAGATAAAAGAGATTTTTTTTTGGAATGTCATTAAAGTAGTTTGCAACAACATGAAACCTAAGTGTTTAATATACCCAATGAGAGTCATGCTCAAGAACTCAATAATCACACATCGAGAAATTTATATGGTCAACATATTTAGAAATAATACATGTTCTTTTGTGGACACAACACCAATTATTCCCCAATTGGTCAATACTAATACATTATATAGAAAAAGAAAATACATGTGTTAAACTACAATGTAAAATGAAAACAAAAAAAAAATTTACAAAAAACTTTTTCATTCCACATTAACTATTTTCTACATGGCAAAGGAGAGTTGTGATGCAAAATAATATTGTATAATTTATTTTTTATTTGAACCCCATTAGGGACAAAATAGCGAAATGACAACAACCAACAATCCAGTAATATAGATTATCATCATCTCTAAGTGCAACAAAGGGATGATTGTTATATGCACTTTCACACTTGATGTTATAGTGCATTACAATACAACCAATTACACATTGCCACATTTAGAGGTGTATGTAAATTTAAATTATGAAATTAAATCATTTTAAAATCTCATTCATCCAAACTAAACGGTCTAGGATTGTTCCATGTGCACCAATTGCATTTTGCCATGTGGCCTAGTGTGAAGATTTCAAGAGAAATGAATTAAAAATTTCAATTTAGGTAGTTAGGTAGGTAAATATATAAATAAGTAAGTAGGTAGTAGTTAGGCAAGTTCATTTTTAAATTTTATTTTAGGTTTAGCTTTTAAGGTCAAGTTCTTTTACTAGTTCATCCCAAATGGCATTTGTTTTTAATGTTGTTTGCATGTTTTCAATGTTTCAAATGCATTTCCTTATAAAATTTACAAGATTAAAATGGAGGATAAAAAATATGGGTTAAATTTTATAATCACAATGTAATCACAATTAATTTGACTGAAATTTTTGAAGAACTAGTTTGTGGGTGATTTTGCATAATCTTTTGTAGGCTTATAAAATTTATCGTATGATCATTCAGCCTAGACAATTCGAGGGACAATTCTAGAGACAACCCATAACTAGTTCATCATTTCCCAACTTAGCTACCTCATTTCTTAATAACTATTTTACTCCTTTCCCCTACCCACTGGTAGGGATATGTCTTATTTCATTTTCAAACTTAACTACCTCATTCCTTTACTAATAACTACCTCCCTCTTTTACCTTACCCACCATAGATATAATGTTTGATAAAATTTGGAATTGATATAAATAATAACAAAATATTGAAAACCAAATGGGAACATGATTATAAAAAAAAGGTTGAACGTCACTGGTAGTGCACAACAATGCAGAGCCCAAGTTTGCAACTATGTTTTGATTAAAATATTGTATCTCATATCTTTTGGACCATTATTTCAATGTTATATCCTATACAAATAGATGTGCACAATAATTTTTTTAATCCCAAATTATAAAATAAGATCCCCCTAAAATGATTTCCTACCAACCTAGGCCTTGCTTACCTACTTACTTATTTACCTAACCAAGCTACCCACCTAACCAATTGACCTTCCTTCCTAACCTACCAACCTTATATCTATATATATAACTTAAGGTATTACCTACCAACTAATATTTAATTTACTATTGACTAAAATAACATACATCACAACTTGGTTAAACATTAGCTAATGGGATTTATTACCTTATTCTTGGATGAAAATAAACATAAAAAATGTCCACATGGAAAGATGAAGCTTTTCATAGTTGTAATGTAGTTGCAAGATAGTCACAAAAATCACAAAAATATTTAGTGATTGCAAGAATAATCACAAATGACACATAGTCGCATGTAGTTGCAAAATTGATGGTTGCAAAATACAAGATTTCTCCTAATGATGATCAAGAAAAAAAAATTCTAAACCAAATACATGGGAATGTGGTAATGCTCGAGCAAATGCTTAATATTTGTAAGTATCAACATCACTGATGTTGCATAAGGAAAATTTCATAACTACTTTAAAGTGATTGGCTTTGATGTAAATGACTTTTCAATCTCATTTTTGACCTCCATTGCTTTTGGATTTTATACTAATCTCCTTTCCTTCTCCATATCCTGTAAATGGAGATCCAAAGCAAAAACAACACTTTAAAACATGACTATTTTGTCTTTTGTGCTAATTCCCATGCTATATTTAAAGAATGATGCAATGTTTATGATTACAAGTCTAGAAGAAAGTTCCACTAGTACCCATCAATTAGGTCCATTGCAAATGAAATAATTTCCTTTGACAAATATCAAAGTTGCAATAAACATAATGATGGTTCAATTTTTAAATATTAGGTAATTCAATTGTTTGTTGGATTATTCTTTCACAATGTGCATAATTCATACATTAGAATTGAGCAATTGAACACATACCTTTCATTCATTCTTCACACATTAATTACAAATATACAAGTAAAAAAAAATCTTTTGCCTTATAATGTTGTTTACAATTCTATTTTGCTAACACACCTCCACAACACTAGCATCATTATTTATTTGTTGCATTATCAAGCTACAATGCTTTATTCCTTGAATTATTTCAAGTTATATTATATTCCAATTAATGCATCCAAGCCCACAGTCTCGATGATCATTTCATTGACCTTGGTGTTCATAAAGATAATAAACTAATGTAGATAATTTCTCTAGGAAACAAGAAAACCATTGGTACTAATCATCCTTGAGTCCGTGCAAAATTTGAACACATGACCAAACATGAAATTGGTAACAAATGTTAACATTGAACAACCTTCCAAACCTAAATTCTTTCAACTTTCATGTCCTTTTTTGGTTACATTGTGTTGTAATCATGGTGACAAGGAAAAACTCATCAACTACCAAGTTTAGTTGCAACATTAACATTTATACTTTTGTAATTATTGTAACAATTTTTTGGTAAGTTAAGGTTTAGGAAGGATTGAATGTACAAAGATTCAATATTAATGGTCATTGGTTATAAAAAATATTCACATTATAAAATTCATTTTGCACAATATACTTATGAATATAGACCCTCTTTTTAAATGTTCAATGATTAAGCCAATAGTTAGAACAATACTATATTGAAGATGTAGGTTGCAATGGGGTGTAAGAAAAAATACCAATTTCACAAGAATGTTCATTTCATATGAGATGTATGGAGAATATGCGTGTCAAAATCAAACCCTGCAGTTAACCATAAGCGCCTCACCTGTGCACCCAATGCATTTAAGGAAAGTACCATTGTTGAGCAAGTTAGTTTTCCATTCACATATACCCCTTGGGTAATCATAGGACCTATAAAAATATACTCCATTTAGTTGGCAATTCTTTTGCTATCCTTATAATAATTAGATTACCTAAAACTAATCAATATTTTAGATTTTCCTCTATTAATTTTAGACTTGGTTTATTGCAAGTTTGAAGTTTACCTATACTCATAGGTGGGTAGTTGTGTTGATTGATAATAAAAATTGTATGTAATAAAATCATAACATTACTAATATGCATCCACAAGTTTGGAATGCATTTAGTTGTGATGGATTGTTTGAATACCAATTACAAAATATGTATATCGTATTAATTTTTTAAAAATAATTACCTTGAATGAAAATTTTAATTTATTTTATTCTAATTTTTTTTCATATTATGCATTACCAGTTCTTATTACACAATTTGTTCTAAATGTAACACTAAAGTTGTTAAAAGGTTTATTTTCACCTTTATTAGTTCCCCTTGAGATATATTCAATGCCATATGAATTCATATTTGCAAATTTGCCACAAACCTATTTGTTATACTTCATTTGTTAATGTGCCATACTTGTGCAAATATTACATATATTTCAATTTACATTGTAGACTTTATTTAGTAATTATATCTTTCATATAATAAATGCAATGCAAATAATTATTTTCCTTGCTCTTTATTTTGAAGTATTAGTATTGGGATTTTAGAAAAAATTATGTATGTAAATTTACTTGGATAAGAAAGAAAGGAAGAAAGACATGTGAATTGATACACATTAACACTAAGTACCCCAAGGATATATTGGATTTTATATGAATGCTTGCAAATAAAAGAAAATAGTTTAAACAACATTGAAACCATCAACATAAACTAATACACATGCATAAAAGGATATTACTAGATTCAATATATATGTTTGTTCATAACACATGAAAACACAAATGAATCTAAGGGAAAAGCACAATCACAAATTGAAATATAATAGTTTAAAGAACATTGAGACCATTAGAACATTAACATTATATGTGCATAAGCAATTCATAACAATTTTCACAACCATGCATGATTGTGATGCATGCTAGGTACATGGTGGGAAAATTAGATAACACCCCAAGTACCTTGTTCAATCGAAGTGGACTCAAGTATAGCTTTTGGTTACGTCGCAAACCATGGTCTTCCTATTATCAAATACATGGAAAAATATTGTAAACCATTTGATGTGTAAGAAGAATTTTAGTTACATGCTAAAGACAATATAATAGTTGGCTTGTAATAGGTGTCCCATCATGTTGGAAAATGAAACTCATAACTTTCTCACCATTTATTTGTGTTCATGAGAGGTCGTGACAAGTTGAACAAAAGCAATTAATTACCATGTTAATACTTACATTGCTTTTAAAATTGATCATAGAGAAACATCTCCAATGTGAGTTTCAAAATGAAGAACCAGTTTATTTCAAAATAACAATAATTGTCAACTAAGTATTTTTTTGTCGAAAAACTCACCTCACCATGTTGATCCAAGTAGAAGGAAGGAAGGATACATGTCCGATTGCCTCGTATAACTAGCACATGTGTGGATTGCATAAGTAAAAAGATGCCAATGCCAGCATATCCTGTAGTAAAGGTCAACCATATTAATGGTAATTACAAATAACATTGAAGAATAGTTCATGGGAAAGGTGCATTTATCTTTCCTAACTATGCCACATTAGCTTGTATGAATCCAACTAAGAAATTATGTACAAATATAATCAATATAAGTTAGGGTGTAACAATTTGGAAATACCACCTTCATTTGCATGTTTTAAGCACTCTTCATTATTTTGGAACTCCGATGCACACCACACAAACTCTCCACATATCAAGCAAAGTGCTGCACTGCACACACATATAATGGGATTCTAATAAATCACTGACAACTCAATTTTTTTTCACACATGAAAAATGGTAGTAAGTGTGGCATATTATAATGTCAAAAGGCATTCAAGGCATTTGATTGTTCAAGATGTAAGAATGGATTGAATGAAATGGTCATAATGATTCAAATGCATGGAATCCAAAAATTGGAAGCCAACCATAATTGTTCTTAACACATTATACTCAAGAAAAACAACTTACTAGCCCATTTTTCGATGGTCAATACGTTGTTCTTGAATGCTTTTCCACAACAAATCCTAACACAAATCACAACAAAACCCAATTCAAAATTTGATAGAATTAAAAATAACTACACAATTGAATAAGGATTTTATGGGAATTCACATAAATTATAGTTGTTATACATCACAAATTCCAATATCACAAAATTTCAATAGAATCAATGCAAAATTTGTAAAACAACAAGGACCTATGTAAAATATGTGGGATTCAAAGTGTAAAAATGACGTTATATATATATTCAATTTTTATATAAATGATGTGTCTTTTTACTTGTGATGTCTTGATGTGAAGTACGTATGATTTACATTTTAATTAATTTTGTGCAATTATTGTGATGTAATTTTGCATAAAACTATGCAATTTTTGTGTATCATACATGAACATTCACGTAGGTCATTGCAGAACAATGTTTCATATGTTTGAATTTTTAAGATATTGAATACATACAAATATTGTTCCATTACCATAACACAAAGTTCATAAGATTTTGTACAAACCTATGATAAATGGATTTCGCATGAAATTTATATGAACCTATGAAGCTTGGTAAATTTGTGATGTAATAAAGTTATTAATCATCATGATCTTGATTGCAACTAATTCCTTCGATCTATTAATCATTTCCATGTCAACCAAACTTACTAGAACAACAACATTTGTTCATGAAAACACAAATCATGCAATATAATGATATGCACTCACCTGATAAACTAAAGGTAAGTTTGTGAGACATAGTCGTTTTTGAACTTTATAAAGGCGTGGTTGTACATCTTGTATATTCTGATCCAATCAATGAACAAATATTTGAATACCAACTCATTACCAACAAAATTTCAATTGGCATTCACAAGCTACTTGTAGAAGGATATATATAAGAAAAATATCAACTTTTCAACATTTATGCAATGATTAGTTCCATGTATTATTTAAATATTGGCATTTCACTCACATTGGATGTTTGTTGAAGGCATTCAAATCTCATTTGCTTATTATTTCCCATGGCTACAAAAAGTCATCAACCCATTAATTATCAATGAGCTTGAAAACCATGTGTTTTCCAAATAATGCGGGCCCAAAAAATTGCACAACCCATTTATCAAAACATCAATAAAATAAGTATATGTGAATAAATGGAGCAAATGAAAACATCTTAAATTATTATTATGTAAAAAAGAAACCATTTATCCACAATGTGCACAAGCATTACATAATGTTATGAACCATGTCATACCTTGATTGATTACAAAAATTCTCCAAATATCTTGAAGTTGCAAAGATTGTTCCAAATATGTAGCATCCATCAACATTATTCCTATAGACACATTTTACAATGACAATGTGAAAAAATTGAATGAAAGGTTGCAAGGTCCAAAACTTTGAAATTGTCTTGCAAACTAATTTTCATTATTAACTACTTATCATCTTATTCATATACAAACCTGAACCTTGATATTTCCCATCCAACTCATTGCATGTGATAAATTGCACCTGCACCAAAACAATCATTATAGAACTTGTAAGAGAAGTCAACAAAAAGATGTGATTTTATGCAACACCATGTAATTTGAAGCTTTTGAACTTGTCAAACTCCAATATTATAATTCCACATAATGTTTTTGGAAATATAATGATTATAATTTAATACAAGTAAAAGGAAAAAGAGAAACCAGTAGAGTTGCTCGACGCAAGAAAGGGAGGCAAGCACTTTGTATAACCGATTTAATGTTCTTAGCTTCTAAAGAAGCTTTTTTTTCTATCCTTGTGATGGCTCTTGATGTTTGAATGATGGCAATAATATAAGCAAACTTCACCATACAAAGAATTTGGATTAAATCAAGCCACCCTTCAAAAGCCTGCAAAACAAAATATATATCAACATTGTAGGTGGGCGAATGCATTCAATTTTTTTAAGCTATTAATTAACAACCTACAACACATTGAAATCTTTTGCATGGAATAATTGGTGTAAAGGGTTATAAAGAACGTACTCACACTTAACAACCAATGGGTCAAAATTGCAAATGGGTCCACTTCAAGCAAACCACCATAAAGAATGTTGGTTGTTGGATGTTTATATGCTTCCAATTGTTGTGATGGATAGTCCATGGAATTAATTTCACATGGTAGATGTTCACTAAGTACCTTATGTAAGTTTTGCACACCCATTGGTCCACAATCAGGTTTTAACATAGCCTTTCCACCTTCAATGTTTGGGATGCAAGGCACCCTATGCGAAGAAGCCTCCTCTTGACTCTTTTCAATAAGATATGAACTTACGGAATCTCCTAGCCCATTTTCAATTGAAGCTGGTACACTTTTTTTGTGATCATATATCTCTTGGTTTTTCATATCTTTTTTATTTTCCACATGATTATGGTCTAGTAGCTGACTAGAAACAAATAGACCTTCAAGAATTTCTCTAAGTTTTTGTAACACATGTGTAGAAATGAAATCAAAAGACCCATATGCATAAACTAATTGCTCTTTAATCATACACAACGTGTCCAACTCTTGCCAAAGACGTTGGATATTGTTTGATTTCAAGTGCTTCATTGTATCTGCAAATATTGAAAAATAACCAAATTTAAAAAGTTAAAAACCACTACACAAGACTTGGTATCATGATGGAAGGGATGACACCTTTTTTTTAAATGCATAAATCCCTAATCACATAATCATAAGCTAATAAAAATCACACTCATAGTTATTAACAAAACTTTTATTGGCATTTTACCTGAATCACTTTTGTTAAACAACATAGCCAACTTCCCCAACTCTTGTAAAGTCGTCAAGTGGACAACTTCCCCTCCCCATTTATCCTTGAGTTGGATAGAGGATGATGATGAAGATCCAACTTCATTTTTTTCATCCCTTGTCTCCACTTCGAAGTGCACTATATTTCTAGCCAAAACTTCCCAAAGCACCTACAATTTCAATTTAGTTTCATCTTGTGAATAACTTATGGTGTCAAAACATTGTTGTTGTCATTCTAAAACCATAAATAAAAACTATATGAAGATCAATTTCAAATTGCAACATCTTGCCAAACTTACTTGGAAGCGGAAGACAGAAATGGCCTTGGGTTTTACAAGAGGGCAAAACCTCTCTCTCATTTGTATAATCTGCTTCTTAGAAACACAACAATTAACCATTGAACAAAAAAATTTGATTTTGATTTTTGTAAAAAATTAAAAAATTTCCGATATTTAGACAAATTTCAAGAATCTTTCAAGTGACACATGTCAATAGAATATAATGTGAAATGCATAAAATAAATTTGTAGCTTCTAATATATATAAGAGGATGAACCATATGCATGTACATATGTACATAGTGGTATTGTTTGACCATTTTTCAAATGTAACATAAAGTGCATGCACATTTTTAAAATGAATGTTTACTCATTAATGATATCACATTAATGAAATATTAAGAGGTAATGCCCAATATAGAGAAAGCCAAGTTTCATTAAAAAAGTCATCCAAAATTTCCAAATAAATATAATCTTGGCGACAAAGCATTCATGTTTAGTGTTCAAAGGATAAGATAATATTAATTCCTTGGGTTCCTTTTATTGTGAATGTGCCCAAATGGAACTTAATCACAATATTTTAAATACTTCCACTATTGTTATTAATAGCCCATACTATTTGATTCAATTTACAACAAAAAAGTTGAATATACCTGTGCAACAAAATTATCAGTTGTTGTTGACAAATTTGTTTGTGGATTCCATAATTCTCCCAAATTGAAGGTATCCTTTGTGCCTCCTTCCTTTTGAACGTGTTGCATTTGTTGAAAACTTGACACATTTACAATAGGGAGTAGCACATTGGCTAGGCGACGACAGATTGGACACCAAAATTCATTTTGTTGAAGGTCTATAATGCCTTTTCCTGGCAAGTCACAACACCATTACATCCAAACTAAGTTAAAAATTTGAAATAGTCCATTTCCATGAATATTGAAACTCAACATTCAAATTTGAAAATCCAATGAAAACATTTTCACTTGCACAACATGGACACCATTTTACATTAACTAGATGGAAAAGAAATATGTTGGATGAAGCTTGAAAAACACCTTCGTAATTGTTGTCAAGGTTGTCTCGTTCAAGAAGAGATAAACAATAACTTTCGAAGCAAGCTTTATGCATCTATAATCATATCCAACATTTCCACTTAGTATATGAGTTCCATATTTTTAAAACACTAAGGATTGTGTATGTCACAAACCCACCATATCTCCCATTACAAACATAAATGTAAGGAATTACCTGATGTCCACAACATCCAACATGTTCAATTGGATGAACATCCAATGAATACCTAGTCACCTCAAAAACTTGTGAAGCAAATTCATGTGGTTGAATTGGTTTGGAGACGAGTGCAAGAAGTTGATCAGCTTTATCACCCTTTGCAATTATTTCAGCCTCCTCTAAATTTTCCACTTCATCTGCTTTCTTTACCACTTGTAGTGGCATGTTGTAAAGTTGCACAAAGGCTATATATCCTGCTGGAGAATTGCTATTATCACACTATCCACAAAACAAAACTTCCAAGTGAGTGATGGGGAAAGGATATGGTTATAAAATTGTCACATCAACATTCCCTTTCAGGCATAAAACATAAAAAATTATGAGGATAAACATTCACATAAATGTTCACAAACATGGACAATGGAGTTTAAGCAAGGGTGCAAATTACATTAAAAAATGAACCATAGCAATTTCCTTTATGCTTTGCTTAGTAAGTAATGAATGAGCTAGTCAAGTTGATGTGGTAGAGTTCAAGATTAGTTATCCAAGGAGAATATTCCTAAATCCATGATCTAGAAGCCTACATGAAAATTATTTTAAATATTTTGATTTCAAAAATGGTCAAACTATATTATTATAAAATTGTGTTTTTTATTGATTAGATAAATTACAAAGCATTTTAAGCCATTTGAAAAAAAAATGAAAAAAAAAATGGTTACAATATTTTTTAAATGATTTTGGGTATTTTACACTTACTAGATTCATTTTAAATTTATTCAAATTTCCCATAACATATTAAAAACATTGGTATAAAAATATATTAAACATTTTCAATATTAATATAAGGTGTAAAAACATGTAAAATTAAACATTAGTTATACTTTAGGTAAGACATGTTTTGTGTTGGCACTTGTGTCAATTGGGATAATATCATGATGAGCTATAAAGACATCCATCTCTTAGAAAATGTGGGAAATTTTATTTTAGTTTTTACTACTTAGGTGACGGTTATAAATAATTGATGTTTGTGAATTAGATTATATTTAGATTCTTGAACCATAAAAAAAATATCAATAATAATAATGGATTTACATAGATGTCAAGTAGGATCATTGAATACCTTTGTCCTACAAAATGCACATTCTTGGATTGCAATTGTTGTTTCAATCGTCACAAACTTCTCTTTACGATCCAATGTCAAAATTGGTGACATTTCTATCAAAGTAGCATCATCATATCCATGTTCAGCTTCATCATCCTCTTGATCATTGTGTTGGTCCAAAAAAGCCTTTTGCCTAAAGCAAAACACCACACAAAATTCAATGGACATTATTCACAACAACATATGACATATGAGAACATTTTCAAACATATTTGGAAATGTCATAGTTAACATTATAATGTCATAACAACTTTGCAAGAGAAAACTCACTGTGATGATATTTTTGCCAAAATAGCAACTTGTCGTTCTTTCTTCAACCTTTGCCATTCATCCTTTGTAGTGGTGACTGGCACCTAACAAAAGAAAGATTCATACAATGTTTGAATTAAAATAAGAAGACTAAATTCAAATTTTAATTGTACACAAATGACTAATGGTTAGATTGGTACCAACTTACAAGGATTGTGCATAAATAATTCAATATCAATAAGCCAATTTAGTTCTCAACATGGACACTAACTTATGAGAAAATATCACTAGAATAATACAAGATTTAATTTTTTTTTGCACAATCCAACTTCCAATGTCATAATAAAGCACCTATTTCATTCTCCTAAATTTTCTTAAAATATAAATATATAACAATTTCCAATAAAAAGAAACAAATCAATTAATTTAAGAAAAAAATAGCTTGGCTTGGGTACTAGCCAATTTTTTGACAATCAATGCAAATGAATGGTGAATATAATCAATATATATCTTGTCCTAATACCTCCAAATGTGAACAAGCTTCCATGCACAAAAAAATTATTTATTCCTTCAAAAGCTTTGACACATTTTTAACCTCACATGTCAATGATTTGTTAATGTTTACATCCATTAAACATCACATAATTTGTTGCATACCTGATATTGTGGAAAATTGTAGAACTTTGAAACTCTTGATTCATCCCCAAAAATTGTGGGAAACAATGAATGTAGTAGGTGGAGTATGTGTTGAGCATAATCTGCCAAGTCTATTGTCCTCATCATTGAAAGATAGAAAAGTTTTTGTTAGTCACCCAACACAATAAATTACTTATGTCCTCCAAATGTCAATTGAATTTTAGGATAAAAACACACAAGGGTGAATGGTATGTTAATCCTTACGATGGGCATTTTTCACACTTTGCAATTCATGCAACATGTCGTACATGCTTGAAGATCTAGGTCTCCAAGTACTCCTTTCATCCAAAATTGTTCCTTGATCTATGTAAGGATTCCATTTGATATTTACAAGAATATCATTGGGATGGAGGCTTGATGGTTGTGGAGTTGCATTTGATGGTAAAAAATTTTGTCGATCCTTCCTGCAACATTTGTTTAGTGTCTTAGAATATTGCAAATCTTGTACTAGTACGATCAACTAACACATGAACTTCTAGTTCATTGATTGTCACTTATGCTCAAATTGATTTTGATATAATGTGAACCACCATAATACTACTATTCAAAAACCTTTTACTTGTGCACATTTTTATTTTAAGCATATACAAAATTTGCTAAGAAGATTTCTTCAATATCTAGTAAAATAACTAGTTTGAAGGTATATCAATGATATAATAGGAGAACATGTGGCAAACTAGAGCAGTAATACATACAAAGCGATCTCCATTATTTGTAAAACAGCAACACCAAGTGATTCACCAGCAGTTGCACTTGTCTCATCCTTGACAAGAAAATTCACATGATTCAACATGTTCCAAAGTAGTTGATGGCATGCCTGTCATGCCATCCCATTGAAATTTAAATGAGGATTTGAGAGTGAAAGAATTCAAAACAAAGATATGTTGGTTGAAAAAAATTCATGATTTGGGTGAAATTATAATCAAATGAACTAACAGTGACAAAAGATTCAACCATAAATGGGCCTTTTGTGGACATTTTGACTTTTTCATAAAAAATATTTTTTGAAGGATTTTTTTTGCAACATGTTCTTTAAAATATTTATAATTCCCACAATAAATTACATTATTTGTGTTAACTCTTTTTGAGTAAATACAATTTTTTTAAAAATGTACAAAATTTGCCAAATTTTACATTTCATTTTGAAAAATGATCATAGTTTCAAATCATGTTCACACGATAATTACTTTAAGCTTTAGTTTTTGTATCATGAGCCACAACTTTGCTCATATGTCATACACATTATAACCCATTTACATCTAGCAAATGACTCTTGAAATTTTTGAAATTATATTTTGAATTTAAAAAAATTTCAAGTACCACAATTTTTAATTATGAGTGCTTTTCATATGTGGATGATAGGTTATCATCATTTCAATTTTTTTCCCATCAAAATTGTTTTATTAAAATAGTCCTTAGCCTAGTGCTTTATAAAACTAATTTTTGGGTGTTAAAGTTCAAAAGTCCTTAACTAAAACCAAAATTCAATTTATTAAACTTTAAAAAATTATTCAAAATTCATATAAATCATTTAACACGATCTTTTTTTATCAACATAACATTAAAATGACATTACATAAATATGTTTAACAAAATTGACAATTTTGCGGTTGTTCGACTAGGTTTTAGGTTTGTTTGACTATGATTGCACCCATTTGCATTATCTTGTCAACACAATTGTAGCACCTTGATGTTATAAAAGACATGAACCTAACCTGAGTATGGAGAAGCTTAGTAAGTTGATTGTAAGGTGGTGCTGCCTTAATAGGTGAATTTAGTCTCCAATAATGTTGTAGCTTTCCAACATGTGTAGCTCTTTCCTATTACAAGCAAAATAATCACATTTCACCATGAAGTGTTCCCACATTAATAGAAATGAACAACCTTCCTTGTCAAATTTTCATTTCTTCCAACAATCTTGGGATATGTAACCACTTTTTCCATTCAACATCACATCATAAAGTCTAAAAAATGTGGGATATGATGAATCTACATACCTGAGCATCCTCCAATTCATTGGGATAAAAATGGGCAAACAAGGGATCAAATTCCTTCCAATATTTAGACTTTAGTTGATAGTAGCCATGTTCTTGAACCTGCCACATCACATGTGTAATACAATCCCAAATGCAAATACTAGCATCTCTTAGTTTGCTAATTTATGAAGCACAAATGTATTTTGGTCTCTTAGATCTTGCCATAGATTTTGTCCATATAAGTCATTAATGTGTGCGTTGGAAGGTTCATCCATTCTCTTTGACGTTCAGTTAAGCGAACCTTGTCAAATTATTAGCAATTTTATGCACATTGACATCTTGTAAATATATTAAGGAAGCAATATAATACACCACAAAGACCCAACAATTTTTTTTTGAAGGCAACATAAACCTCATGATTTTCTTAACTATAAGGATTTCAAAGGGCCATAAATTTCAACTCAAGAAGGAACAAACAAATAATTTTAGCTATACAAGAATGAAGTACCTTGGGTTGATGAAATTGTGCCACTTCATCCAATGTATCCATTAATTTTTTTTGATCCAATGGAATGGCACTCAATGCTCGAGAGAGCTAACATGCATATGACAAACACACATCATGTTTTGTGCAATATGAAACTCAAATTTCTAACTACAAAAAAAATGATCCTTGCATTTTTAACATAGATTAAGCCAATATGGAATCCATGTGAAAGGAAACCACCAATGATAACCAAAATCAAGTGCTAGAAAGAAATGTCCCTAAATGTAATAAGAGATAATATTTAGTTGAAATACTACCTGTGAATAGGTTTGATTGCGCACACACAACCATTGGATGACATCATATCGCAAAGACTCCAACTGTACATGCTCAAGAACCATCATTGTGTTAAAAAGATCAACAAGTATTATCCTTGCCCAAAACATTTAAAGTCCTAAGAAAAACAAGCAACACCCAAATATAGCACCTTCACCTCTTTCATCCCAGTGTTCCGACGGTCGCGAACAACCTACAAAAACAATATGAATGTCATCTTCTATGAATGAAAAGAAACATGAACATGTAAATATTGGCATTCTTGTACAATATTGTAGAAAACAAGAAAGCAAGAAAATAAAATGTAACACTCATTGCACCTTAAGTCTTTTAAAACAATATTTCAAGTTGCATGATTTGAGCAATGGTTAGAATGAATCAACACCCACTAGTACACATTGATTATATGTTTGTTATGATTTAGTTGTGGGTGAATCTCAATGGAATTAATATATGGTTTCACCATGGTAACTCATTTTGTAAAGTTTTCAATCTATCTATATGAAGGTAAATAGATGACAAATAAGTAGATAATTTACATGTAGATAAGGGTTTTTTTACTACCTATTGATAACCTGCAAGTAGGCCATTTGTAGGTAGGTGATAAAAAAATAGTTGAGTTAACCACCATGGTTAAGTAGGGCATTGAAACCTAGCATAAAATTATTTCCTAATTGCTTACCATATTCCATCCTTCATGGTGCACTAGTGGATGTTGATTCATTTTGGCCCTAAACAACCTTGAAATTTCAAATTGGCAAAGAGGCGTACCAATAATATTATTCGCAAAAAGTTTTGAATATATGATGGTAGTAGAAAAGACATTTGACTGCTAGTTGTAGGAGATGTTACTAAATCCAACAACTGTTCCCATCAAACAAAAGAGAAAATATTAAATAATTTCCAAAAACCCAACCAAAGACATTAACTTTTTGTTTCAAATCAACTTTGTTAGGCATATTGAAAAGTAGTTAATGCCACAAATATTGCACCATACCATGTAGGAGATTTCAATAATGTGTCTTGAATACATGAATAAAACATGTATACTAGAAAAAAAGATTAAGAATGCACCCTTTCAATAAGTTACAAGGCACCCTAATAATTTTTGACAAGAATTTGTTTGCATGGGCAATACAATTGCCCAAGAATAGTGTGGAAAAGGTGATACATTGGCCTTATAACACCACTACCTTATGGTTTGACTAGACTATTTGCACATAATGTATATAATTGGTTAGGAGAAAAGATGTCCAAGGATGGTGTTGAGAAAGGAAAGAAGGTTTTTTTCTATTATGCTTCACTTTGAAGCCTTTAGGTCAAGCCCAACGATCAATGATGTCTATTGGGATTAGAGTTTTTTCACATGTATAATATATATGACATTCCATATTTTTTTTCTTACCCATGAAATCCAAGGGCCATATATTTTTCTTTTAAATTTTTTTTGTCATCTCCAAATATAGACTTTTTGACCATAGTTCCTTTTGTTCAAGTGAAAGAAAGGTTATGTTGAGTTGCACAACATTACATGAAAGCGTTCTGCCATTCGAAAAAAAATAGCATTTTCCATGTCTTCTTTCGCAACAACACAAAATTGCAATAGCAAAAGATCCATATCCCATGACCTACATCAAAAAAGGTTCCCATATAATATAGGCAATGTTTTCTCATATCTTTTTCTAAAGACTACAATCATTAAGTTGGCATCTACATGCCAAACAACTTCAAGCACACGCATAAGAAGCAAATGGAATTTAGTATTTGGACAATATTTTTCATACACATCCATTGTGAATAACAATAGCCTTCATGAAAAGAATTGACAAACAAACATGTAATACAAACATTAGACCACAAATAAAAGACTCATATAGATTTGTCCACTCACTGGTCATGCCAAAAACTACCATGATAGATAAACTCCAAGTGATAAAATTCCTCCGACACATGTTGCCATTGGTTTGCTCGAATCTATTCCAATAGTAACCTCCATGGTTAAGACAAATAAACCAAAAACTATGTTCTTGAACTAGAAGATTAGATATCCAAAATTCTTGATAGGGGACATTGAAGTTAAATGGTGGTTGATTTAACATTTGCATGTTTAATTGATTTTCGAAATATTTTTTTTGGAGTTTCAATAGATTGCAACAACCAAATCATAAAATTAACTTCAAATGGTAAATAAATAATTATTTACCTCTACCATCCAAGCTATAATACGTAATGGAAGATCTAGTAAAGCCAACACCTGTAAAATACCAAGCCATATAAACACAATTAAGAAGTGAGTGATAAAAAGGTAAGGCTATTGGCATTATATCTAATAATAGTCTATTGTTGCCAATCACACACTAGGTTCCACAACATCATTAATTGATATAGATGTCTATGTTTGCTACCAATATCTAAGATAGATGAATCAAATACAATGAGAATTTCAAAAAATAAAATGATAGGTGTTAGGAATGGCATAATCTCTATTTATCAATAAGTGAAGATTTTCATGGAGGTCATACCTCTTCTTCAGTTTGAAAACTTGAAAAAAATCTTTTAATATCATCATCCCAACTTAATAAGACAAGTTTTGATAGTATAACACTGAAGACCCTGAGGAGTGGAATGTGTAGTGACATAGATGATTCGAATGTCAATTTTTTTGTTTTCTGCACCATTAAACATATTTCACGAGTTCATTGTAAATAACTTACTTCAAAACTTGCATGTTTAATTAAGTGTTATGTTATAAGCATGCATCTTAAAAGTAAAGAAAAATATCATGATTTATCTAATTCAGTTCGAAAAGATGAATTAATCTTTTTTTGAATTTGAAACACATTTATATGGAGTTGAACATCTTGCCTCTAATAAGTAGCAACGCAAGTGTTTGATAGTACAATTGCCAGCTAATATCAATGCTTGTTTAGACTTGTTTGAATCATCATTAGAATAACAACATGTAATCAATTGGAAGATAATGGCCATGGTGTTCATCTGCAAAAATGAAAAATTATAATTTAAATTAATCCTCAAGTTTCTTGATACAATGGTAAATCACAAAAACTTCAAAATCATAATGGAGTAATTGAGTAGACCTCTAGTTGGATGGAAAGAATCCATGCATTGTTGTTCTTGAAATGAATGGAACTATTTTGGGTGTATGGATTCATCCACTGCATCATCACAACCCAAATAAACTTAGTGACCTTGATAATTTTATTGGTATCCATTACTATTAGTAAAGGTTACATTTTCTTAAGCATTAACACAATTGAATGAAACCCATGTTGCCTTCAAAAACTTCAATATTGGCCAAGGTCATTGATCTTAGGAAATATATGCACATACATGTGAGATGCAAAATAAGTTGAATCATTTTGGTTTGCTTTAATGAAAAATTGTAACAACCAAATGACCATTCAATATCATTGAAATATTCACCTTATACAATTTACTACATCTTTACAAATTCCTACAAATGTAGGAATGGTTACAAACCTGGAGATATGTGACCATCTCAAGAATCTCCTCAAACACATCTAAACGATCATTCAAAACATGAATTGCCACACATGGATGGGAGACAATCAAGCGCAAATCTCCTTGGGGTCTCAAGTATACCTATGAAACCAAGTTTGAAGCCTTGTAAGCAATCTAAAAGAAAAAATAATTGTGGTTATTATTATTACCAAATGCAAAACCTATCATTCTTTAAATCAATGGAATAGAAGAATATTTTGTTGTGTGAACAAACCTTTTGTTTAATGACTTCATGCTCCACATTGATAGTACCCCTGAAAGACATTAATTCTTGTAAATTCACGTGGAGAAATGGAACTAAAACAACATTTTATGCAAAGAGATGAATAAATGGTGGGATGAAATAAAAAAATTACAAACACCTTTTATGATAAATCTTACAAATATACATAGTCTAAATCTAAATGTTATCACCATATCATGTGTGCAATTATGAACTTGAGATATATAACAAAGTCAAAACCTTTAAGGAATGTAAAAAATGGTGTCACATCATCACCATTTTCTACACTCCTAAGTTACTAGTTTCGACCCTCATAATTTCATCACATAATTGGACGCAAAGTGGATAATATTGATGGTTCTTTAAATATATGTTGATCTAAACTATTATACTTAAAAATAGTTGACATTTTTTCAACACCATTGAAGCACAATGCCAACCAACAACCAACTTTTCAAGGAGTATATATTCCTATGTCTTGCTTGGTACACCTTAAGGATTTTGACCCAACATGACAAAGGTATTCCTTTCCAAATGTTATGAGATTGTGAAATTGTTATTAAATGTATCAAACTAATGTTATGTTATTAAATTTTATTCCAACATTATTTACACAAAATGTTAGGCAAACTTATTGTTAGTATCCTCCATGAAAAAATCCCTTTTAAAAACAATTAGCCACATGGTAGGAAGGTCCACCATATTTAGATATTTTCAAAAATATTAAAAAGGCATGAGATAGATACCTCACAAGACTATATTTTAAGATCATCTTAAAGACATAAATAAATTTTCCAAGTAGGTTTTCCTTGATAATAAGCTCCATCTTTGGGATGTTGAATAATTGCACCATCACTGTTGGAGTAACAAAATCCTTATGTGAATATTATTGAAGTATCACATGTGAAACAAAAGCATCCATGTAAAAGTCAATCAAATTTTCCACACAATGAATAATTAGATTGAAGTTGAAATTAAAAAACGAGATGGTGTCCAAGTTATGAGGTTGATGAAATTTCCAAACCAAACCATATGAAACCTTAACATAAAAATAACATGAAATCTAAAAGGAATATTGCAAATTAAAATTTTGGTCTAACAATAAAGACAATTCAATGACCATCAACAACAAAATTTATTATTGTGACAAACTATCATGACCTCCCCACAAATTTTGTTAGCTCTAGATGTAGTTTAGGGTTTAAGGTACATTGAACATAAAGAGAACAAATCAAAGATAGGAAAAAACTATTAAAACGCAATCCAAAGTAAGGAAATGAAGAAAAAACACAAAAGGAAAAGCAAGATCACTAAAAACACAATGCAAAAAATCCATTTGAGACTTTTGTAGCAATCTATGTTTGTTTCACAAAAAACAACAAAAATTCTTAATGTTAACATAAGAAGCCATGTAGTCACCTAGAAGCTGAAAAGGGATTGAAAACATTGGCATTAGTTGAAATGGCACAACAAAAGTTTCTTCACTACACATTGTAAATAAGACAATTGTTTTAAAAGGTGAATTTTGTATAGTTGCATCAATGCTTGCAATATAAAGCTTCCTTGTTTCCTACCATCCATTTTAGAAAATATCTTTGGCCAAAGGTTCTAACCTTCATTATGGGGTCTAACGTGTCCATCTTAGTGGAACCACAACCCACCTAATCACATTAATATACTCAAGTAGCTTATCATGTCTAGAAGTTTTGATTAACGTTTGACTCACCAACTCAAATGCAAGACACTTAGCAAATGGTGGAAATTAATGCACTAAAATGTATTTTTGAATTGACAATAGTCAAATAGAGGACAAGCAAACACAAGCAACATTTGAACAACAATGATTGATTAGTTGTAACACATACCTCGGTCTAGGGTAGAATTGAGGGCCTTCCAACCTCTCATTACATCTACATATTGGGCATGATCAATAACCATCAAAGCAACATCCATCACCATATGATGATAATGTTGCATCAATTCTTGTGTGAATTGACTTTTAAACCATCCATTATATAACATTTGCAAGAAAAAGGTTGTTTCCTGCACATCAATTTTTTAATAAAGAATGCACAAGGTTTAACATAACATATGCCAATAATTTCAAGATATTACTATTTCAACTTCCATGCTCAAAGATATTCATACAATGTAAGTTCTAAACATGAAAATATCTTAAGATATTTCGTGTAGGTAAGTGACCCACAACCAAAACTTTTAAGAAATAATCATAATCTAAAATGAAAATAAAACTTGAAATGACAATGGGCAACATTGTCCCTTTTAATCACGAGTGATGTGTGCCAAATGCAAAAACATTCCCCCAAATATAAAACAACCTTGATACATTTTAATATAGCTTAAACATAGACATACCTCTTCCATAAGTGCCTCTGGCATGCTCCAAAGCATCTTAAGTAAAATCTCCAATGGAGATTTTATTCCAATCTATGCAAGAAAAAAACAAAAAAAAATCAACCACTATAAGAGACATTAGTTGACCAATAGAGACATTGGTTTTGATGCCTTAACTTGCATTAGTACATTTAGCACAAGGTAGGTTTGTGACCATCCTACTAACTTTCTTAGCAAATAATAATCAATCTTAGGCTCATGCAAGAGAACCAATTATATATCTCAACTTTAGCATACATTAAAGGAATTTGTTTAGGTATAAAAGGGCTCACCATGTTTTTAACGTGCACAAATTTCCTTGTCACAAACACGGATAGAAGGTTACGAAGGGCATCCACAGAACATACCTAACACAAGCCATACAAGGATAGGAGATAAATAAAGATCTTTCTTATTGTGTCATTTCTTTAGATAAATCTCATGGTCTAACAAAATATATGGTTGAACCATTATTCTTTCATGTGAACATCAAAGAATGTAATGAGGTTATCAAGTTGACCTTTTGTAACCAATCAATGTATAATTTTGCTGCTTGCATTTCATACTCCACAATTGCTTTTGGATCCTTAATCCTTTTCTCCCAAATAATATGCACCCAAATTGAGAGCATTTGTAGAATCCATAAAACTGTAGTCACCAAAAAAACACATGTTTAATAAGATCCCAACACCATCAACAATAAAAATGTCATGTATAATTACATTGTCCAAAACTCAAGTGCCCAATACTTGTTGAACAAATGTGTCTAATCATGCAAGTGCATGTTTCAAATCATGTTTAATTATCCCGTAAAGGCTTTAGAAGATTAGTCAAGATCATTAAATCTTATTTCAAGACCTTCAAACAAACAAGTATAATTGATGTCATCAAGGTGTGTTTACATCTTTTGAATGTGAGATTATTTGTCACCTGTGTGTTTAGTTGTTGCATAGAGATGGATAGGCATATGACCACTTATTTGGTTTGTGACTTGATGCATTTTGCAAAACCTGAAAAAATTTAAACCCAAACATATGTTAGTTTAATGGGTGCACCACAAACCTCAAACAACATTCATGTAGTCTTTGAGATATCTAGTGTCAAGTTAAGTTGCCAACATCACTTTCAATTGAGTGAATAAATTAATAGTGATATCAACTTCTATGAAAACCAATCCAATCCATTTAAAGTAGAACTTACTAGTCCAATCCATGCTAAGGAACCAAACTCAACACCTTTGTTGAATGATGTCTAAAAATATTTTTGTATTTAAAGTGTAAAAACATAAAGTTTGACAAGAATTGTCACAATCATCACTTAGATTTTTTAAACTTACAAAGTGTTCCGTATGTTTAGTATTCAACCATGGGAAAAGAACATACCCTTCTTCTTTCCAAGCATCTTTATCACCACAATCACAACATCCTCCTGATTCACTGTGGTACATAACTACAACCAAACACACAATCTTAAGACTTGAATATAAGAAGAATTTCAATCATACTAAATAGGATGTGTATACAAGACCAAGAATACTCATCACATTAAATTTTTTGCAAGAGTACATTCCACATGCCATTATCCAAAAACCACCTATTGTTTTCACATTTTTTTATTATTATAAATGATTCAATGCAACAATGATAAATTTAGATGAAAAATGGCTTTCTAAACATTATGTCTTACCAAAATCGTGGTTATGATGGTCACCTTCATGATAACATTTTTCACATATTGCACTGCCCACCCCCACCACACAACCATATATGTGGCTGAAGTCAAGCAAAGAGAAAAGAACTTGTCTTGTTTTGCATAGATTAGGTGAATTTGTTTTTGATAAAACCATCCAAATGAAGAGTTCTCACAAAGAAGGCCCTCCTTTATGGCCCAACAATGCACAAGTTGATAAAACAATGATTAAAGACTTACATGAACCCATCCAATAATGATATCCAATGAGGGAATTGCCATTCCCAAGTTTTTGTTTTATGCGTAGAATATATTTCACGTCATTAGAACAATAAAGGAGGATCACAAAGGGATTTCTAGTTTTTGATCACTCTTGATATCTAAATGTCCCATGGCATGAAAATATGAGCAAATAAATATTCATTGCTCAAAATATATGAAGTTGGACCTAGGCAAAGTGTCAAATTCTTAATGTAGGTGTTGATTCTAGTCATCCAAAAATGTTTTATTTGGAAGTGTCTTGTTGGGATTTAATTATTCCTTATTTTCTACAAAATGCTGGCATTTTTAAATCCATGCTACATGTTAAACTCACATCACAAAGTATGTTAATAACCCAAATCCTAAACAATCTCAAGCATTTATATAGAAGGTAGGCAAACATTAAAGATCACAATTCACATGGAATCTTCACTACAATTGCACCTTCTGGTTTACCTCAACCAAAACCATACAAATTTGGACAAGGACTTGTAGATTCATGCAAATCCAAAGTTCACCAATTTGTTGCTCTTCATAAGCCCCTCTTAAGAATTTTCATGATGTTTGTTAAGCCCACCTTCAATCAATTGACATTGGAAATGTTTTTTGGCTACTTGCACCAAGGACCTCCTTCCAAGGAAAGGTTTAAACCAAGTTTGTCAAGGATTTTTTTGTAATATTACAACTTTCAACTAAAGTATTCCATTCCAATTGGGAGTTCAAGATCTATATAACTTTGTGATGTAGCTTAGTCCACCTTGATACATGAATAGTATTGAAGTTTTTGCAACAAGGACCTAGTCCTTTCAATGAAGAGGTTTATAACCGTGCATCGACTTTGGTTAACAAGCTTAAATATAAGTAAGGTGCTTTTCAAGGCTCCAATCTTTGACTGGTAAGCCAATGTGATAAGATGTGTGGATGATTTCAATACCTCTACCTTACCACATTTTTCATTCCCCATAGCTCTAGGTGGCCCAGGTTCTTTTCCCTTTTGGAGGAGGGTCCGGGTGTTGGACTTTTGTTGTTCCCAATGTGTTCCCAAGAAGTTCTCACTGTGTTCCCAACATGTTCCCAATAGCTCCTCACTTTATCCCATATCCTCTACCCTAGGGCATAAGTTCTACTCTTGTAACCTATATAATCAGCGCAAAGGAGGAGATTGCAAAATACCTATTTGGGGACTATACAAAGCTTGATTAAATTTTTAAAGATGGGCCAATCAAATATGCTCATCACAAAAGAAAAAAATTGACCTATGGGGGGTGTGAAGTGATCGACAAACCGTCGTTGTCGACTCTGACGACAATTCCCCAGTAGCCTGTTAAACTAATTTCAACGTGTACATCACCTTGGCAAACAAATGCAAGAAAGCTCAACACAGGGCATCGCTAGACAACCAACCCCAACAACCAAACCAGCGAAAAAGAAAAAAGAAAGATAATGCCAAAAAGCGCATTCGAATATACTCACCTGGAGTCGTTCATCTGACAGGTCCGGCAACGGTATGCCACCATATCCTTGCTCCAGACAGTAGTGCATTGAGAATGACCAGACGACTGCAAATCGGCGAGAAGCCCATCGAAACTCTCATAACCCGCGCTCATCGTTCGCTCCTTCTCCGAGATCTCCTCTCTGATCCGTTCCAGCCCTTGTTCATTTTGTTGTTCAGAGTTCCTCTCCGCTTGCGACATCGCTTCGATTGAAGAAAACATCTGCCAAAATCCGAAACAGACAACAAAACAAACCAGCCTTGAGAAACACTAACAGCAAAACACTCTGGCAAGCTTTTTGCGAACGTTCTCCTTCACCACAAGAATGGTTTCACGTTGGTACGCTTCTTCTTGCGTTCTCCGTCACCACGAGAATGGTTCACGTTGGTATGCTTCTTCTTGCGTTTTCCGTCACCACGAGAATCGTTCACGTTGGTATGCTTCTTCTTGCGTTCTCCGTTACCACAAGAATGGTTTCACGTTGGTACGCTTCTTCTTGCGTTCTCCGTTACCACAAGAATGGTTTCACGTTGGTACGCTTCTTCTTGCGTTCTCCGCCACCGCAACAATGCTTTCACGTTGGTACGCCTCTTCTTGCGTTCTCCGCCACCGCAACAATGCTTTCAAGTTGGTATGCTTCTTCTTGCGTTCTCCGCCACCGCAACAATGCATTCAAGTTGGTATGCTTCTTCTTGCGTTCTCCGCCACCGTAACAATCCTTTTCACGTTTGGTAATTGGTACGCTTCTTGGATTCTCTCCGCTACCATAATACTGCTCTTTCACATTTCAAGTCCAAGCTTATGTGTTGCCTCTGTCGGTACAGCCTGAAAGTTGAGTGGGTGGACGATAATTGTACAGTGATGGTGCCGACACATTCTTAGTCAAGCTCCTCACGTGGGTCGGTTACGATTGGAATTTCGAGGAAAATTTTAGGGAATTTCCCACTGCCTCTTATTAACATAAGTACTGACAAGGAACTGATACATATACAGATCGATACTTCATCTGTAGAGCTGTCACTCATGTTCATCGGTAAATTATTCTCAAAAGGTTCGGTCTGAAGCAAAGGAAATTTTGAATCGACACTGCTATCTTTCTCACGACATGTGCTTCTTTTGACGCAAATGAACAAGGGGTGTGTCACACCGTGGCCTTGCCATTTACATTAAAAAGTATCTTAAGGTAAAAGAAGAATTATGGAAATTCAAATATTTCACCATGCAATAATATAATCTTCAAAAAAATCCTCTAAAACAAACCAAAACCTTTCAAGATGTCACAACTCTATAACTAATCTCAAGTTTCAACACAAGTCAAAATATCATCTTTCAAAAATCTTCTTATAAAAATAGACCTACTACCTAGGGGCCAAAATCCCTTAAGCTACTATACTCTATAATGAATCTAAATACAATATCCTTGCCTACCAACAAATCCATTGCAAGAAGAAATGCATGACCCCCAAGAGCAGAGGAACAAGCCCCAAGGAACCTGGGCACAGAGTCGGTCACCCAAAGCTAGCCTACCCATTTTGGGCTTGGTAGTCCATCACTAAACGTGATCATGTTTCCTACTGCAAATGACAGACTTTGATCCCCGGATCTTATCAGAATCCTTAAACATGATCTCCTTTCTGTCACAATCTCTTCTTTGAATTGATCAAATCACTCTGTTCCAATCTAATCTGAAAACCATGTTGAAGGGGAATTTCCAGAGGGGTTTACCAGAATCAGGCCTGCCCGAAGCCATTATTCTGGTAAAGTCTGTGGCTGAGGGTGTTACACTACATGTTTCTATGGTGGCTTTGAATCTCCAAAGTTTGTTAAGCTCACAATTAAAGTCATCTAGAGCACCTGTGCTGATTGTATTGGGACCTAGAGCCCCCCAGCAAGAATGGCATGACCTGGAGTCACCTGGTGATTAGTTCTTGAATATGTCCTTTCCCTGCTATGAGATTACCACTGCATATACAAATAATATTTTTGGACCTTGTGTGTTTATTCTTAACTATCAAGATCAAAAAATACTCATATTGGCGCTGCTGGACCCATTTTTGGAAATATTTCCACAATGGCATCTATTATCAGAAACCAATCTGTTATCGGCTAGAGCAAATGCCTGGCATATATCCACATTAGCATAATATTTCATTTACAAATATTCTAGGTGATGCCCCAGTAGTTTGGTAGGTGGTTACAACTTCGGAACCTGGTAGTAATTATGTGTCCACTTTGTTAGGAAAAAACCTAAGTGTGAGTATGCCCTTCATTTTTCACAATGAACTTTGAAGTTAACGACACACCCAAATAGATTTGGATGTGGCACTTTCAATGAACAAAGTGAAAATTTATGTGGGATAGGGTTATTGTGTTCCAGTTCAACCATTTCCATTCAATGATTTTTAACAAACTACATAAATAATATCAAAACACAATAACATTTTGAAATACCAGACCAATACTGATAATGCCCTGGTACTGATTTCTAAAAGCCCTGCTATTCATACTAATATAACATCACATAGACAATGAATTATCGATACCACCATGATACTTGAATATCAAAATTTTCCAAATATCATGACCCATGTCACTGTACACCACTACCAGACTTGTACGTACAAAATATAATATGTGTCCCACACTGGCCACTACTCACATGCATGATGATGGCAGCAGATCCTTTTTTCTTTTAACAGGTTTTCCGCCCCCAAAAAGAATCCCGCTTCCAATTCTTTTAATCTCATTTTCTTTATTTTTTGTATATAAGCAAACATAGCTGCATCATGGAAATATTAAAAGAGGAAAACAGCAAGATTACCCATTTTAATATAAAGATGAGGATGGGGAGGAAGAAAAACATGATTGAATCAACTAGGACATAGAACCATGAAGAGAAGGGATTACTACATTATGGAAGAAGGCATGGAAGAGGGTGAATTCATTGATTGGTATTCAAATCTTGTTTTGAAAAAAAGGATATTTGAAGATCCCATTACAGAAAATGCAATATTGTTTGTGGATTCTAGCTTGGTTCCTAATCCTTTTTTGTCTCAAGACCATGAATAGGAATGAACCTAACTGAAAGCACAATTCAAAAGATGGCACTGATCTGAAGGGATATAGGAAACATGATTGCTCTGAAATACTCAATGGAAGTGAATAACAGATTGAAGGAGTAGATCAAGACCCAGTTTCTTCTTTTTCTTTTTCTCTTCCACAGTTCTGCGGTTTTGAAAGTTTGGTGAATTTTGACAAATTTTTTCAAATTTATACTTTAGAAAACGAAAATTCAATCCATGGTTTGCAGCGTTAGAACTGGCGGTTCTGGTTTGTTAAAACAGGACCTGAACTGGGTCTGATTTTTGAAACTGTTTCCATAACCAGAACCGGAACCAGAATTTATATTTTTGAAGAACTATACTAGGAACTGGATTCCCCATTCCATTTATGTGAGAGTCTAGAATCAAGAATTTTGAAAAAAAAAATAGAATGGGGTTTTGGAGGTTAACCATCAGTTCCAATCCAGGTTACCTGGAACCAGGTTTAATTTTCAAAACTGGAACCAGATTTTGTCAGACCTGAAACCAGATTCCCCATTCCATTTATGTGTGAAACTGGCACCAAAACTGTTCTAATTTGTTTTTCACAACTGGAATCAGAGCTTCTTCATAAAAGTAAAGAACCACCCGACACTGGTTTTTACCGGGCAGAGTGAACCAGCAGCCACCAATGCACCAGTTGGCCGTTCTGTCCACTGGATGGGGTGCATTTTTTCATTTGGCGCCAGATGGGGTTCATCACAGTCCATTTCTTTTTGCTGCTGACC